>OHHZ01000024.1_pt1 | contig 85701 bp, 82 predicted proteins | sample 1568081 | NCBI WGS metagenome assembly OHHZ01 (sample SAMEA3879597, study PRJEB24766) | human gut metagenome | biome: human-associated habitat; feature: feces | place: USA | collected 1985/1987
GCGGTACGCGAGCTGGGTTCAGAACGTCGTGAGACAGTTCGGTCCCTATCCGGCGCGGGCGGAGGATATTTGAGAGGAGCTGTCCTTAGTACGAGAGGACCGGGATGGACGGACCACTGGTGTATCTGTTGTCGACCAACGGCATGGCAGAGTAGCCAAGTCTGGAAGGGATAAACGCTGAAGGCATCTAAGCGTGAAGCCCCCCTCAAGATGAGATATCCCTCCTTCGGGAGTAAGACCCCTTGAAGACTACAAGGTAGATAGGGCAGAGGTGGAAGTGTGGCAACACATGGAGCTGACTGTTACTAATAGGTCGAGGGCTTGATTAAAAAAGCGGTTGAATCTGTATGAAGTTTTGAAAGTATATTATTTATGGCCTAGTGGCTCAGTTGGTTAGAGCGCCGCCCTGTCACGGCGGAGGTCACGGGTTCGAGTCCCGTCTGGGTCGTTTCAGTAATTGTTTTTACGATTACGATATGGGATCTTAGCTCAGCTGGGAGAGCATCTGCCTTACAAGCAGAGGGTCACAGGTTCGAGCCCTGTAGGTCCCATTTATTCATATGCCGATGTGGCTCAATTGGCAGAGCAGCTGATTTGTAATCAGCAGGTTATCGGTTCGAGTCCGATCATCGGCTTTTATACAATTTCATATTGTATATATGGGCAGATTCCCGAGTGGCCAAAGGGGACAGACTGTAAATCTGCTGCAAATTGCTTCGGTGGTTCGAATCCACCTCTGCCCATTGGAATTACTTTTTCAGTAATTGCATATAATAAAATATATTATCGCGGGATGGAGCAGTCTGGAAGCTCGCCGGGCTCATAACCCGGAGGTCATAGGTTCAAATCCTATTCCCGCAACTATGTGCCTAGTTAGCTCAGTTGGTAGAGCAGAGGACTGAAAATCCTCGTGTCTCTGGTTCGATTCCGGAACTAGGCACTTTTAATTGTATAGAGAACATATTGGTATAATTGGAAACGACACATGTGTGCATTACTCACTGATTAACGAACAACACGCGTGTGTTTTTCTATGCTCAAATTTATTTATATTAAAGGAGGGCAAAATTATGCCAAAGAAGAGTAGACTCGAAAATATTTTATTTACACTTGTTATGGCGTTTGTCATGGTGTATGCCATGGTATGCTATAACATCGCAATCGACAAAGGCGGAATGACAAACGAAGTTTTTCTGCTGGCGTTTTATGAAATACCGATTATGTGGCCGATCGCATGTATCCTGGAGTATTTTGTAGTGGAGAAACTGGCAACGATGCTGGCATTTCGTCTGGTAAATCCGAAAGAAGACAAGCCGGTCTTTGTGACACTTGCAATCTGTTCTATGATTGTATGTCTGATGTGTCCGGTAATGAGTCTGATTGCCACAGTTTTGTTTGCACATCCGGGAAATCAGGTAATTGCGGTATGGCTGCAGAAACTTGCTTTAAACTTCCCAATGGCATTATGCTGGCAGATCTTTTTTGGAGGAGTATTTGTAAGAAACTTATTTACATGGGTGAAAAAAGCGATTCATCATAAATAAAATCATCATGAATAAAAAGAGGGTGCGCATAATGCGCACCCTCTTTTTGGGGGTAGGAAAATAATGAAAAATGGTAAAACTGCTTCCGGCACAAAACCGGAAACAAGAATTACTGTGATTAAGTATTAGCCCATAACCACTTCGACAGAGACTTCTGTCTTGCCGGTTGGTAATGGAATCGTATTTCCGTCTACGGCAATGCCATCAACGGTCATGGAAGCAACACCCTTTTCTACATGTTTCGGGTTACGGACGCTGATGTGATAGGTCACACCACGGAAGTCACGTTTAGCTTCGAAGCCATCCAGAGTGGATGGAATACATGGATCGACGGTCAATCCGTCGTAATCCGGACGAATTCCGAGAATATATTGGGAAACGTCCAGGAATGTCCACGCTGCAGTACCGGTCAGCCAGCTGTTCTTGGCTTCTCCAAAGTTTGGAGCATCTTTTCCGGCAATCATCTGCGAATATACATAAGGTTCGGTACGGTGAATTTCGCTGATATCTTCGATATATGCAGGACAAGTTCTTGTATACACCTGCCATGCACGGTTTCCACGTCCGACAACGGTTTCTGCAATGGAAATCCAAGGATTGTTGTGGCAGAAGATTCCGGCATTTTCTTTATATCCTGGTGGATAAGAGGAAATTTCACCAAGTTCTACATGGTATCTGTGATAAGGTGGCTGAAGAAGTACAATACCGTATTTAGTATCCAGATATTTTTCTACGGATTCCATGGCTTTCAGACAGTTTCCTTCTTTCAGACCGATCTCTGCCATAACGCAGAAGCCTTGTGGCTCGATAAAAATCTTACCGTCTTCACATTCTTTAGAACCAATCTTGTTTTTGTAATGATCGTATGCCCGCAGGAACCATTCTCCATCCCAGCCAGCATCAAGAACCGTCTTTTCCATTTCTGCGATAGCATTTTCTGCCAGTTTTGCTTCATCTTCAAGCCCTCTGTGACGGCAGATCTCTACATAATCTTTACCGTAACGGACAAACATACCGGCAATGAAAACAGACTCTGCATTTGGTCCTTCGGATGGGCCGAATGTCTGGAAGGATTCTCCCGGTTCTGTGGAGAAGCAGTTTAAGTTCAGGCAGTCATTCCAGTCTGCACGGCCGATCAGCGGAAGTTTATGCGGTCCGAGATGATCGATGGTGTAGTGGAAGGAACGGCGTAAATGCTCCATAAAATCAGTTGCCTTGGAAGGATCACTGTCATACGGCGTTTTTTCATCCAGGATGGTGTAATCCCCGGTTTCTTTGATGTATGCTGCGGTACCTGCAATCAGCCAGAGCGGATCATCGTTGAAACCGCTTCCAATATCAGAATTACCTTTCTTGGTCAGAGGCTGATACTGATGATATGCACTTCCGTCTTCAAACTGTGTTGCTGCAATATCCAGAATACGCTCTCTTGCGCGGTCCGGAATCAGATGTACGAAACCAAGCAGATCCTGACAGGAATCACGGAATCCCATGCCTCGTCCGATACCGGATTCGAAGTAGGAAGCAGAACGGCTCATATTAAATGTGACCATACACTGATACTGATGCCAGATGTTTACCATACGATCCAGTTTTTCCTCGGAAGAGGATACCGTAAAGTGAGAAAGCAGTTCATCCCAGTATTTTTTCAGTTCAGCCAGTGCTGCTTCTGATTTTTCTTTGGTATCAAATTCTTTCATCAGAGCTTCCGCACGTGTGCGGTTAATCTTTCCATCTTCGGCGCGTCCGATCCATTTTTCTTCAACCGGATTCTCTATGTATGCCAGAATAAATACGAAAGTTTTAGACTCGCTGGGAGCAAGAGAAACTTTCAGATGATGGGAGCCTACCGGAGCCCATCCGCTGGCAATGGAGTTTTTGGACTGATCGGACACGACAACTTCAGGAGCAGAGTTTTCTCCGTATGCTCCAAGGAAGGAATCGCGGTCAGTATCAAATCCGTCTACCGGGGCGTTAACTGCATACAGAGCATAGTGATTACGACGCTCACGGTATTCGGTCTTATGATAAATTGCAGATCCATGAACTTCTACTTCACCGGTAGAGAAATTACGCTGGAAGTTGGTCATGTCGTCCATTGCATTCCATAAACAGAATTCTACATAAGAAAAGACAGAAAAATCTTTCGTCTCTTTACTGTTATTGGTAAGAGTCAGCTGATTGATCTCACAGTTCTTTCCAACCGGAACAAATGCGGTCAGCTCTGCCAGCAGATCATTTTTACTGCTCCGGAAGGTGGAGTAGCCCATACCGTGATGACACTCATAAGCGTCCAGATCGGTCTTGGCTGGCATCCATCCGGGATTCCAGATGGTATCGCCCTCTTTAATATAGTAGTAGTGTCCATTGCTGTCGAAAGGAACATTGTTATAACGGTATCTCGTCAGACGAAGAAGCTTTGCATCTTTATAGAAGCTATAGCCACCGCAGGTATTGGAGATCAGAGAAAAGAAATTCTCAGAACCCAGATAGTTGATCCATGGGAGTGGTGTCTTAGGAGAGGTAATAACATATTCTTTGTTCGCATCATCGAAATATCCAAATTTCATGTGTGTATCCTCCATATAAAATTATTTACTTGTGACATAGTAGATGAAAGTGGAAAGAAGCATTTGGTGGAGTAATCAATCCATCGTGCTTGTTTTAAATGCCACTTATCTATGAGAGCGAAAACGTTTAAGTGCTCTCTTTTATAAATAGAGTATAGTCTCTGAAATTTAAAAAATCAACACAAAATGGCTTAAAACAGGCAAATACAGCAACTTGAACAAAAACGAAAACAAAAAATATAAGAAAGCAACAAATGCGTGCGCAACATTAAAAAACCAAAAAATTGCGTAAACGTATAAGAATAAAACAGCGTGCGCATGCACGGACACAAAATACACATACAATATGCACAAAACAGTCAAGAATAAAGTGTTTAAATTGACGAAATGACAAAAAAGTATTGCATTTACAGGCATATGGGCGTATATTAAAGCTACGAAAACGATTAAGAAAGTTTTCCGAAACATTGGAGGAACGATATGGTATCTTTAAAAACAATTGCTGAACGATGTGGTGTCTCTACTGCGACTGTAAGCAAAGCACTGAATGATCATAAAGATATCAGTGAAGAGACAAAAAACCGGGTAAAGCAAACGGCAGAAGCACTTGGATATTTTCCGAATGCAGCGGCCAGAGCACTTAAGACAAACCGCTCATATAATATCGGGGTACTCTTCGAGGAGGAAGCCGGAAGGGGCCTGACTCATGAATATTTCTCCGGTGTGCTGAACGGACTTAAGATTCAGGCAGAAAAGTTAGGATATGATATTACATTTATCAACACCTGCTTTGAAAATCGGAAAATGTCCTATTATGAACATTGCCGGTACCGGAATTTTGAGGGGGTCGTAATTGTATGTGCCAATTTTGATGACCCGGATGTGATCGAGCTGATGAACAGTGAAATACCTGTAGTTACGATTGATTATGTACATCATAACTGCACCGCAGTTACTTCCAACAATATACAGGGTATGGAAGATTTAGTAAAGTACATATACAGTCAGGGACACAGAAAAATTGCATATATTCATGGACAGGAAGGATCAAGTGTTACGCGGGACCGGCTCGCAAGTTTTTATCGGACAATTGATGAACTGGGGCTTGAAATTCCCGATACATATGTCCGCTCAGCTGATTATCTTGAGACAAAAGGATCTGCAAAACAGACAAAGGAACTGTTGAATCTGGAAGATCCGCCAACCTGTATTATTTATCCGGATGATACTTCTTTAATAGGAGGTAGAAATGTCATTATTGAAATGGGACTTCGAATTCCGAGAGACATTTCGGTAGCCGGATATGACGGGACGATGATCTCGCAGCTTTTATATCCAAAACTCACAACAATTCGCCAGAATACAGAAATGATTGGAAGCGAAGCTGCAACAAGGCTCATCGGAACCATTGAAAAACCGAGAACAACTCTCGTTGAGAGAGTCGTTATAGAAGGAAGTTTAGTTCCGGGACAATCCGTAGGGGCAATTCAACCGAAGGGATAAACCGGCAGGTTTCTTTTCACAACAAACAGACCGCAAGGTCAACAATATGAAGGAGGGTTTTATATGAAAAAGAAAGTCGTAAGTGCACTGCTGTGCGCAACAATGGTAGCAACAATGTTTGCTGGCTGCGGAAGTAAAGAGAGCAGCGACAATGCAACAACACCGGATACTTCAAAGGCAGATACCAGTTCTGAAGTAACTGCTCCGGCAGAAGATACCGGAAAGGTTTTAAACATTTATTGCTGGAACGAGGAGTTCAAGAGCCGTATCACAGCTCACTATCCGGATTATCAGGAAGTTGATGCAACACATGGAAAGATCGGTGATGTTGATGTTGTCTGGAACATTACACCAAACGATGACAATGCTTACCAGAACAATCTGGATGCTACCTTATTAAATCAGGCAGATGCTCCAGCAGATGATAAGATTGACTTATTCCTGGTAGAAGCAGATTACGCATTGAAGTATGTAGATACCGATTATACGATGCCAATTAAGGATCTGGGAATTACAGACAGCGATCTGTCAAAACAGTATCAGTACACAAAGGATATCGTTACCGATTCCAAGGGCGTTTTAAAAGGCCTTTCATGGCAGGGCTGCCCAGGTGTTCTTTTCTATAACAGAGATGCAGCCAAAGAAGTTCTCGGAACAGACGATCCAGATAAGGTTCAGGAATATGTAAAGGATTGGGATACATATAACGATACCGCAAAGAAGATGAAGGATGCAGGTTACAAGATGACTGCTTCTGCAAACGATACATACCGTGTATACTCCAACAATGTAACATCTAAGTGGGTAGACGGAAATAAGATCAATATCGATGACAACATTATGAAATGGGTAGACGATTCTAAGGCTCAGGTAGATGCTGGCGAGACAGGTACTTGTGATCTCTGGTCAGATGACTGGTCAAAAGGCTTCTATCCACAGGGTAAAGTATTCTGCTACTTTGGACCTGCATGGTTAGTAAACTTCTCTATGGCAGCTGATACAGAAGGATCTATCGGATACAACGGCGGATGGGGCGCAGCTCAGGGACCGCAGGGCTTCTTCTGGGGTGGTACATGGATCTGTGCAGCTCAGGGAACAGATAACGCAAATCTTGTAAAAGATATTATGTTAAAGATGACAACAGACGACGACATTATGAAAGATATCGTTGTAGATGATGACGATTTCGTAAACAACAGCACCGTTATGAACGGATTGGCAGATGGATCTATTAAGGTTAAAGATGATAAAGAATATACCAGCAAGATTCTTGGTGGACAGAATCCACTCCCAATGTACTGCGCAGGTGTTGAGACACTTGACTTAAGCAACCTGTCTTCTTACGATCAGGGATGTAACGAAGAATTCCAGAACGCTATGAAGAACTACTTCGAAGGAAAAGCAAGCAAGGAAGAAGCACTTGACCTCTTCTACAAGGCTGTAACTGAGAAGTACCCAGAGTTAACTTACTAATACTATAAGGCGTTCGCCTTACCTCACAGGTGCCTGCCAGACGATATGACGGAAGGCAGGCACCATCTTTTTAGCAAAAATATGTGTAACAAAAACTATATTCATCATAACATACCAGTTGGGAGGTAGGTCTTATGAAAAGTAATAGTGGAGGAAAAGCGGTCAGATATAATAAATGGGGCTACATATTTCTGATTCCATTTATCGTTGTATTTGTAATATTTCAGCTGGTACCGTTAGTAAACACCATTTATAACAGTTTCTTCGAAAATTATATGTCCGGTTTAACACAGGTTGGACCGACATTTGTTGGATTAGATAATTACAAGGCATTATTCAGTGGTGGAGATATCTGGACATATTTTAAGAACACGATGGTTCTTTGGATCATGTGCTTCATACCACAGATTTTCCTCTCCCTTTTATTAGGTGCATGGTTTTCCGATGTCCGTCTGAAATTAAAAGGGTCCAGATTCTTCAAAACTGTAATTTATCTGCCGAACCTGATTATGGCATCTGCATTTTCTATGTTGTTCTTCACACTCTTTTCAGATGGTGGACCAATCAATTCCCTGCTGATGCAGATCGGATTTATCTCAGAACCTTATAAATTTTTATCACATGCAGGAAGTGCCAGAGGCCTGATCGCCATGATGAACTGCCTGATGTGGTTTGGTAACACGACCATCCTTCTGATGGCTGGAATGATGGGAATTGATACTTCCCTCTTTGAAGCAGCTGAGGTGGATGGAGCAACTTCCACACAGGTATTTTTCAAGATTACACTTCCACTGCTTCGCCCGATTCTGGTGTATGTAATCATCACATCACTGATCGGTGGTCTGCAGCTGTTCGATGTACCGCAGATTTTGACAAATGGAACCGGTGATCCGATGAGATCTACCATGACATTGATCATGTATCTGAATAAGCATTTGTTCAGTAAGAACTATGGTATGGCTGGTGCACTGTCTGTTGTACTGTTCATTCTTACCACAATCTTAAGCCTGATCGTATTTAAGGTTACCGGCAATGACAAGAGAAAGGGGTAATTGATATGGCAAAGACAAATACAAACGACACCCAGAAGGGTGTAGGACTTCACGCACGGCGCATCATCGCCTATGTAGTATTGATTATTATCTCATTTTTCTGTCTGTTCTGGTTTTACATTATGTTTATCAACGCAACCAGATCAAACGGAGAGTTACAATCCGGATTTACCGCAATTCCAAGTACCCATTTGCTGACAAACTGGAACAATCTGGTACATGGAACGCTTCCAATCTGGTATGGAATGTTTAACAGTCTGATCATCGCCGCTTGCTCGGCAGTGCTTTGTACTTATTTCTCAACCATGACAGCATATGCCATTCATGCATATGATTTCAAAATGAAACGGTTTATTTATCCGTTCATCCTGATGATCATGATGATTCCGACACAGGTTACTGCACTTGGATTTATCAAGTTAGTGACAAAGATGGGAATGATGGATTCCTTCATTCCACTGATTGTTCCGACAATCGCTTCTCCGGTTGTATTCTTCTACATGAAGCAGTACATGGAGAGTGCACTTCCGTTATCTTTGATTGAGGCCGCACGAATTGATGGTTCCGGTGAGTTCCGTACCTTCAACAGTATCGTACTTCCACTGATGAAACCGGCGATTGCCGTACAGGCAATTTTTACATTCGTCAGCAGCTGGAACAATTACTTCACACCGGCACTGATTCTGCATGATGATAAAAAGAAAACACTTCCAATTCTGATTGCACAGCTTCGTGCAGCAGACTGGTTGAAGTTTGATATGGGCCAGGTATATGTGATGATTACATTCTCGATCCTGCCGGTTATCGTTGTATATCTGATTCTTTCCAAGCATATCGTTCAGGGTATTGCACTGGGAAGTGTCAAGGGATAATGTGAAATATAACGTTAAAAACTGCAGTTGATGCTGTACTACAAAAAGGAGCTGCCTTTTGCGGGGCAACTCCTTTTTTAGTGAAGAATGATTGATATCCGGTGTCGGGACGTCAGATGGACAAATGATAGATCTGCATCCAGGTGTTGATCTGGATAAAGTAAGCAATGAGCTGCGGACCTGCCATCAACTGGCCGAACCATGGTTTGCCGAGTTCCTTTGGTGCGGCAAGGAAAGCTTCTGTTTTGGAACGGTCCAGAAGCGGCAGTACCGGAGAATTCGGATCGTTCAGAATTTCCCGCATGCGCCTGATCAGCATCTGTTCGTAGGCCGGATGGTATGTCTTTGGATACGGGCTTTTTTTGCGCCAGAGCAGTTCCCGTGGCAGCAGATCGGCACAGGCATCCCGCAACAGGGATTTTTCGACTCCATTCCGATATTTCATCTGCCACGGCACATTGAAAACATATTCCATGATCCGGTGATCGGCAAATGGGACACGGGCTTCCAGAGAAGAGTACATGCTGGTGCGGTCCATGCGGTCGAGCAGGGTCTGCATGAACCATTTGATATTCAGATAGCCAATGTCACGACGGCGGGCTTCCTCAGGGGATTCGCCATCCAGATGCGGAACGTGGGAGAGTGTTTCCTCATAGCGTGCATGAGAATATTCTGCCAGATCCAGCGTGCGAAGCACGTCATCGGAAAGAATGGAGGTACGTGCAGCAGGATCGGCAGACCACGGAAAACCATCCCGGTTCATAAGTTCCGGTCGGTAAAACCATGGATAGCCGCCGAAAATTTCATCGGCACATTCTCCGGTGAGTGTTACTTTATTATGTTTGGCGACTTCGGAACAAAAATACAAAAGAGAGGCGTCCACATCGGTCATTCCGGGAAGGTCTTTGGCGGTGACCGCATCGGACAGGGCGGCAAAGAGAGCCTCCTGGCTGCACTCTAAATAGGTGTGGGATGTTTTACAATATTGCAGCATCCGGTTGACGTAAGGAAGATCCCGTTCCGGCTGAAAGGCATTGGACTTAAAATATTTCTCGTTTTCAGAGAAGTCAAAAGAAAACGTGTTTAAAATTTTTCCTTCTTTTTGCATATGGCGGGCGGCTAATGCAGTGACAATCGAAGAATCAATGCCGCCGGAGAGAAAGGTGCATACCGGAACATCGGACACCATCTGTCGTTCTACAGTGTCACGCACGAGAAAAGAAACGGTCTGTACAGTTTGGACATAGGAATCTTTATGTTCCCGGCAGGGCAGATCCCAGTAGAGAATGTCGTGCTGTCCGTCCGGACAGAATATATGATAATGTCCCGGCATAACTTCCTTTACGCCTGTGAATACGCCGTTTCCGGAGGTGCGTGCCGGACCGACCGCCAGAATTTCCTGCAGACTGTTTTTGTCAATGGATGGAGTGACATCCGGATGACAAAATAATGCCTTGGGTTCCGAACCGAAAACAAAGGAGCTTCCGGTCTGGGTATAAAACAAAGGTTTTGTGCCGGCACGGTCACGGTAGAGAAGCAGTTCTCTGGTGGTATCGTCCCAGATCGCAAATGCGAAAATCCCATTTAACTTTTCGACAAAGTCTTTTCCGAAATGCATATAAGCGCACAGAATGATTTCCGTGTCTGATGTTGTGGTAAAGCGATATCCGGCTGCCTGCAGTTCGGGCAGCAGTTCCCGGTGATTATAAATTTCTCCATTGTAAACAATGGAACAGGTTTTCCCGTGGAAAGTACGTGTCATAGGCTGGATACCGCTTTTAAGATCGCGGATGGAAAGGCGTGCATGTGACAGCCCCACATGTGGCTGTAGATCAATCATCGCCTGATCCGGACCGCGGTGCTTTAAAGTTTCGTGCATTTGTACAAGGATCGTTTCCCAGAAGGGTTTTTTGTCATAGTAGTTTAATGAGAAATCGCAAAAGCCTGAAATTCCACACATAATTTGTCTCCTTACCGTTGGGCTGCGGCTCTAAAAGCAGCCATCTTAGTTTTAGTCTATGCAGAAATTTCTATACAAATGCAAAAAAGAGGGGTATGATGAGTACAAAATACAAGAAAAAGAGGAAGAATTATGTTGAAACTGGAACAGGGAAGACCCGCGGATACGTCAGGAAGACTGGAAAAGGAGATCCGTGTGTATGATTTTTTAGATAAACTTGGCGTTATATATGACAGGGTGGATCATGAAGCTCTGATGACGATGGAAGCATGTGAGGAGGCAGACCGCGTGCTGGAAGCTACCATATGCAAGAATCTGTTTTTGTGTACGGCAAATAAAAAAGAATTTTATCTTCTGATGATTGTGGGAGATAAACGTCTCGTGACAAAGGATGTGTCAAAAAAGCTTGGTACAAGCCGGCTTTCTTTTGCCAGTGAATCGTATATGGAAGAATACCTCGATATCACACCGGGATCTGTCAGCGTGCTTGGGCTTATGAATGATACGGAAAATCATGTGCAGCTGGTCATTGATGAAGATGTTTTAAAGGGAGAATATGTGGGATGCCATCCGTGTATTAATACGTCCAGCCTGCGTGTGCGCACTGCAGATCTGATGGAAAAAATCATTCCTGCAATGCATCACGAGGCGAAGATCATTCGGATTTAGCCGGCTTCTTTTTGCGCTGGCGCAGTTCCCGGAAAAAAGCAGAAAGCATGGAAGAACAGGTCTCTTCAAGAACACCTCTGGTAATTTCCACCTGATGGTTAAATTGCTGCATTTGCAGAAGATTCAGGACAGATCCTGCACATCCGGCTTTGGGATTCATGGAACCGATGATTACCCGCCGCATACGGGATTGTACAATTGCACCGGCACACATCTGGCATGGCTCCAGCGTAACGTAGAGGTCGCAGTCCTCAAGCCGCCAGTCACCTGTTTTTTTACTTGCTTTGCGGATGGCAGACAGTTCTGCATGGGCAAGCGTATTTTTATCGATGTTGCGCCGGTTATATCCTCTTGCGATGATTTTACCGTTTTGGACAATCACACATCCAATCGGGACTTCATCGATCGCATAGGCTTTTTTCGCCTGTTTTAAGGCTTCTTTCATAAATTTTTCATCATCAGTCATAGACATTCTTCCTTGAAATCGTTATGATAATTATGGGGATAAGTAACCTTTTAATTACAGTATAATACTATACCATAGAAATCATATGGAAGGAAGAAGTATGTTATTTGCATATGAGACAGAACGTCTTCTTTTAAAAATAATAAAGCCGGATCAGGCAGATGCGGTGCTGGATTTTTATATGCGGGATAAAGAACTGTTTGAAAAATTTGAGCCGGACCGGATGCCGAATTTTTATACCCGCCAGTTCCAGAGACAGATGCTCCTGTTTGAGTATAACATGGCAGTACAGGGAACACTGTTCCGGTTTTATGTATATGAGAAAGAGCATCCGGAGCGTATCATAGGGACGATATGTGTACATCATATTACACGTGGATTTTCTGAACAGTGTGAGGTTGGATATAAGTTTTCCAGCGCATATCATCATCGCGGATACGCAACGGAATCACTGCGTTTTATTATGGATCTGGTGTTCCGGGATTTAAAACTTCACCGTGCCATGGCATGGGCACTTCCGGATAATACGGCAAGTATCCGGCTGCTTGAACGGGTGGGGTTCGTGTACGAAGGCATCTGCCATGATTATATGATGCTCAATCAAAAGTGGCGGGATCATGCGCAGTTTTGCATGATTAATCCTGATTAAGCGGACACATCCAGTATCCGAAAACTCCGGTCATGTCTTTGGAGTCTGAGGATACTGCGGCTGCTGCCTCAAATTCCGGGAAACCAAAGAGCATTGCCATCATACGTTCCGGTTGCTCATAGATTCCCGGAATTCCAAGAAACTGTCGTTTTTCTCCATTCATTTCCAGCGTTTTCAACATGAGATAGTGATAATTGAAAAAACCGTGCAGAAGAAAACGGTTGTTGCACAGATTCCAATTGCTTTTTGGAAGCTTTCGGATATCCTGAATTTCTACTTTCTGATAAGAGGTTTGTGGCTGCCGGGCTGCTTCTGGTTGAGGGATTGTTTTCGGCTGTTGGATCGTTTCCGGTTGAGGAGTAGTTTCGGGCTGCCGGATGGATTCCGGTTCTGGTATGTCTTGCGGCTGTCGGACGGGTTCCGGTTCTGGCATGGCTTGCGGCTGACGGAATCGCTCTGGTTCGGTTGTAGATTGCGTCTGTATGACCGGCTCTGTCTGTGCCTGAGCGGCAGGCGGTACCGCTTCTTTTTCCTGAAAGATTAAAAATTCTCCCCGGAGTGCCTCCGGAACCGGAGCGGAAGAAAGGCATCCGGTCAGAAACCTTCCGTTGCCACAGGCAATGGTCAGGGTCTGTGCCTGATGCACGTCAAAACCACTGTTTCCGATCCGATTATTTTCACAGGTAAAGCTGCAGGTTCCCATACCCTGCGTGAGCAATAATTCGGTAACAGGTATAGCCTGCAGACCATTTTCATATACTGTCAGATAGACCGGACATTTTCCCTTGAAACGGTCAAACCCCCGGATCTGAAGTTCCATACGGCAGCTGTTTTCGCGCAGATCGGTGCGGATGAACCCGGTATTTCGTCCGCGGTTTCCCTGTTCATATTCATAAATATAAGTAATAAATCGTCTCAATTGAAGAATTCTCCTGTTTTGTATTTGATGTCTTGTATAGTTTATGAGCCGGGGAAAAAAATATGTCGTTTATTTTGAAAAAAAGGATTGACATTTTGGTACTAAAGTATTATTATAATGTCAGTAACAGTTCCTGTTATTGTTTTGGACTAATGGAGAAATGAGGGAGAGTATTATGATAAAACGAAGTCGTCAGCGGGAGGCGATCCGGCAGTGCCTGACAGGCCGCTATGATCATCCGACTGCGGAAACGGTTTATATGAGTATCAAAGACGAATTTCCAAATATCAGTCTCGGAACTGTTTACCGGAATCTTTCTCTTTTGTCTGATCTGGGGGAGATTCAAAAAATTACTGTCAGTGGAGGCCCGGACAGATTTGACGGAAACCCGGCACCGCATTACCACTTTTCTTGCAGAGAGTGTGGATGTGTGATGGATCTGGACATGCCTTCCCAGGAACAGTTAAATCAGATTGCAGCGGAGCAGTTTGATGGAACAATTGAAAACCATTCCATTTTGTTTTCCGGATTATGCCCGGACTGCAAAAAGAAAAACACCCATTAATTAAATTTTTAATAAGGAGGACATTTAAAATGGCAAAGTTTGTATGTACCGTATGTGGTTATGTTTATGAAGGTGAGGCTGCACCGGCAGAGTGCCCGATCTGCCATGCACCGGCAGAGAAGTTCGTAAAGCAGGAGGGTGAAATGACCTGGGCTTCCGAACATGTAGTTGGTGTTGCAAAAGGCGTGAGTGAAGACATTCTTGCAGATCTTCGCGCAAATTTCGAGGGAGAGTGCTCTGAAGTTGGTATGTATCTGGCTATGGCAAGAGTTGCCCACCGTGAGGGATATCCGGAGATCGGAATGTATTATGAAAAAGCTGCTTATGAAGAGGCAGAGCACGCTGCAAAATTTGCAGAGCTTCTTGGTGAAGTAGTGACAGATTCTACAAAGAAGAACCTGGAAATGAGAGTAGAAGCTGAGAATGGAGCGACAGCAGGAAAGACAGATCTTGCAAAGAGAGCAAAGGCAGCAAATCTTGATGCAATCCATGATACCGTTCATGAGATGGCTCGTGACGAGGCAAGACACGGAAAAGCATTTGCCGGTCTGTTAAAGAGATATTTTGGTTAATCTTTAAAACGCATAAAATAAGCATTTCAGAGGATAGATGGTTGTTTAACTGTCTATCCTTTTTTTGCTGCAGCAAATCATCTGTTTTCCATGCCCGTTCGGAGGGAAAACTATTGACAGCAAAAGTCGCATGATTATAGAATATAGAAAAGTGTTACTGAAAACAGTGACAAAAAAGAGCAAGGTGGGAGGTTGCAGTTGTGAAGAGATATATAAAGAGATGGATCAGTTTTATACTTTTTATGTGCGTTTTTGTCTGGTATCCCTCAGATGGAGTGGTTATGGCGGCAGACAGCGGTCAGAAAAACATAGACATCGTTGGTACCGCGTCGATGAATACATATGATGTGGCACTCCGTGTTGGAAAAACAAAGCAGCTTGTGTGTAATGGAACGACCGGAAAGATGGTGTGGAAATCATCCAATCCGAAGGTCGCAACAGTAGATAAAAAAGGTCTGGTAAAAGCAATCAAACCGGGAAAAGCAATGATTTCGGTTTCCGGTGGAAATCTGATCGGTTCTATGACCTGCAAGGTCGGTGTGAGTAAAAAAATTACCACAAAACAGGCCAGACGTAAGATTATGGCTATGAAAAAGACTTACAAAGAGGGTCTGTCCTGGACAAACGAAAACCGGCAGTATTTCTGGGAAGCCACGAACTGTCAGTGTTATGGATGTATTGCCCTGTGTGGAGAAATTAGTGATAAAGTGTTTGGCAAATATGCACCGGTGACAAAACACAGCAATTTCAGCAGGATCAAGGCAGGCGATCATATCCGCATCGGAAACGAACATTCCGTTATGGTTCTCCAGAAGAACGGAAATACGCTTACGGTCGTGGAAGGAAACTATAATGCCACCGTTCACTGGGGAAGAAAAATAACAAAAAAGGAGCTGCAGGAAAGTGGTTTCTATGTGGAAACAAGATATTGACAGAATGCTTTTCTGTATTTGGAAGGGGATACTCCAAACTGTTTTTTAAATGCCTTGCTCAGATGAAATTCGTCATAAAATCCATAGTTCAGTGCGACTTCCCGCAAGGTGGTTTCCGGCTGGGTAAGAAGAAACTGACGAACCATTTCCAGTTTGGATTCCATCTGGAAGGCGGAAAAAGTTTTTCCGCAGGCCTGATGGAACCGATTGTTTAATGTACGTTCACAAATAAAATAGCGGGAAGCAATTTCATGTGCAGAGAAAAAGGTTTGTGGAGTTGCGTGAATGAGCCGGATGATTTCTTCGACAACGGGATCGGAGATCATCCGGTTTGTTGTATCGGCACATAATTCAGAAATTTCACATAACAGCAGGGAAAACAGCAGAAAAAGGCGGTTTTCCCGTTCTGGTGTCTGGGACCAGGTGAGAGAAATCATTTCCTGCATAAGCTGGCGGATGCGCATATCGGACTGACAGTGCAGCAGAGACGGAAAGGAACAAAGGGATGGGGAAAAAGAGGCAGAAGGGAGAGATTCTGCCGGAGTAGGCTGAACATGCAGATACATATGACGGTTTCCGGGATTACAGAGTTTTTGACCATAATGGTGCCTTCCGGCGGGAAGAATTAAAAGATCATTGGTCTGCATCTGATAAGTTTCGTGATCTTCACAGATTTCCCAGCTGCCATCAAGCATATATAAGAAATCATGTTCTTTCATAATGCGATCGGGATGAATCATTCCGTTGACAGAAGTTACATAATTACCGCTGCTTATGGTGTGCATTCCCATTTTTTCTAATAATACCATATCGAAATCCTTTCCATTTTATACATGTTGCTTTCCGGTTTGACAATGGATTTTTTGACATAAAATATATACTATAAGTATATAACAAAGAAGATAAATTGGATAGTGATTTCTTGATTATACATTAGGAGGAATGCATATGGAAAAAGAAAAATTTTCATATCCTGTTTCATTGCGCAGGATGCAGATTACAGATAAATTCTGGAAAAATGAGATGGAACTGGTGCGTACGGAGGTGATCCCTTATCAGTGGAATGCGTTGAATGATAAAGTAGAAGGCGCAGCACCAAGTTATTGTATGCATAATTTTAAAGTGGCGGCAGAAATGAACCGGCAAAAGAGAAAACAGGGAGCTGCGTATAAAGAACCTTCATATACATACCGTGGATTTGAGATGTTACCGGAAGATCCAGAAAATCTCAAGGATGAGTTTTATGGATATGTATTTCAGGATACGGATTTTTCCAAGTGGGTGGAAGCGGTCGGATATTCGCTGACACAGCATCCCGATCCGGATCTGGAAAAGGTTGCAGATGCTGCAATTGATATTGTCTGTGCGGCACAGCAGGAAGACGGATATCTGGACACGTATTATATTATCAATGGAAAAGATGGTATTTTTACCAACTTACGCGACCATCATGAATTGTACTGTATGGGGCATCTGATCGAAGGTGCTGTGGCATATTATGAGGCAACGGGAAAAGATAAACTGCTTCATGCGGCGGAACGATTCGCGGATTATGCTACAGATTATTTCGGACCGGAGGAAGGAAAATGCAAGGGATATCCGGGACATGAAATTGCAGAAATGGCACTCGTCCGTCTTTATGAAGTTACAGGAGAACAAAAGTATCTGGATTTAAGCCGCTTTTTTATTGATGAAAGAGGCACAAAACCATATTACTTTGATAAAGAACATCCGGAAACCGTAAAGAAAGGGCATGAGAATGAATTGCGGTATAGCTATCATCAGGCACATCTGCCGGTACGGCAGCAGGATGAGGCGTTTGGTCACGCAGTCCGTGCCGTGTACCTGTATTCCGGTATGGCAGATATTGCACGTATTACAAAGGACGAAGAACTGTATCAGGCATGTGTACGTCTGTGGAATAATGTGACGAAAAAGAAAATGTATATTACAGGGGGCATCGGTGCAACACATTTGGGAGAAGCCTTTTCTTTTCCGTATGATCTTCCGAATGATACGGCATACGCAGAGACCTGTGCATCGATCGGACTGATGTTCTGGGCGCGGCGTATGCTGGAAATTGTTCCGGATGCAAAATATGCAGATATTATGGAGCGGGCATTGTATAATGGCGTATTAAGCGGAATGGCTTTGGACGGAAAAAGCTTTTTCTATGTGAATCCGCTGGAGGTGCTGCCGGAGGCGTGCCACAAAGATGAACGGAAATTTCATGTCAAACCGGTACGGCAGAAATGGTTCGGATGTGCATGCTGCCCGCCAAATCTTGCGCGCCTGATCAGTTCCATTGGATCTTATGCATTTACAGAAAATGAGGATACGCTGTTTGTGCATTTGTATATGGGAAGCAATGTGGAAAAAACGGTGAATGGGAAAACGGTAAACGTGCAGATGGAATCAGATATGCCATGGGAAGGAAACATAAAGATCCGTGTGCAGGCTGAAAATGCAAAAATGACGCTGGCACTCCGGATACCGGGATGGTGTAAAAATTATAAAATTTCCGGAATAGAGGATGCCGAACAGGAAGAAAAAGATGGATACCTGTATTTGAAAAAAGTGTGGAACAGGGAAGAAACCTTCTGTATTGATTTTCCAATGGAGGTACAGATGTTTGCAGCATCGGAGCGTGTCCGCGAGGATATTGGCAAGGCAGCGATTATGCGCGGCCCTGTGGTTTACTGCCTTGAAGAGAAAGACAATGGAAAGAACCTGCATGAACTGCTGGTCGATACAGATATGCATGCATCGGTGTCGGAGGGAAAAATCTGCGATACCGTAGTAAAAATGGTAGAAACAGACGGGTGGCGGCTGACAGAGAGTGGGGATGCAGAGGAGACTCTCTATCACATGTATCAAAAGCCGCAGAAGCAAAAGGTACGTTTGCATTATATTCCGTATTACACATGGGCAAACCGCGGAGAAAACGAAATGCAGGTATGGACACGCGTGCAGAACCCTTAAGGGTTCTGCAGCTGATTGCGGTATTGCGTTGGCGTGACATGGTAATAGATCCGGAATGCTTTGCTGAAATAGTGGTTATCGGCATAGCCTAAACGTTCCGCAATATCCATGATTTTTATATCAGGCTGCTCTAAGAGCTCTTTGGCACGTTCCATAGTCTATGATTATTTTTTTCTGACTGTATTTGTGCGTGAAAATACGGTACTTGCCATGGGCGAAAATGATCAGCTTGACTATGATCGTCCATATGAGCGGCATGGAAATAAATATGTGGTGACTTCTCCCGGATGTTATCTGAAATATGAAAATATGCAGGATACAAAGAATGAATCCGGGAGAATGCTTCAGATCCGGCAGAAAGATCCTCTTACCGGAGTCTGTGTACAGACCGACATACAGTTTTATGACGGAGTGCCGGTGGCAAGATTTGTCAACCATGTAACGAATGAGGGAGAGGAGGAACAGGTACTGACGTACCTGTCCTCCTTTACCTGCTCTGGAATTAAGAGAGATGGAAACTTTTTGTATATTCCGCATAATGGGTGGCAGAAAGAGCTGAACTGGCGCAGATATTCGTTTGAAGAGCTTGGATTTCCGGTGACACAGACGAAAAGTATCCGGAGAAGTTCCAAAACAATAGAAGTTTACAATACCGGGAACTGGTCCACAAAAGAGTATCTGCCGATGGGATTTCTGAGCCATCCGCAGAGTGGCGCGGGGCTGATCTGGCAGATTGAAAACAATGGTTCCTGGCATTATGAGATCGCAGACCAGAATGATCATTATGTTTTGAATGTCAGCGGGCCAAACGAGATACAGTCACATTTCAGTAAGGTGCTGCGCCCAGGAGAGACATTTGAAAGTGTGCCGGCAGCAGTGGGTGCAGTGCGGGCAGATATATCAGATGCATTTTCTGCAATAACGGAATACCGGCGAAGAATCCGCAGAAAAAACCGTGACAACGATACACTCCCGGTAATTTTTAATGATTATATGAATTGTCTGTGGGCAGATCCAACGACGGAAAAAGAATTACCGCTGATTGATGCTGCAGCAAAGGCCGGATGTGAATATTTTGTTATTGATGCCGGATGGTACGCAAAGGGAATCTGGTGGGACAGCGCGAAAATTGTTCCAGTGGAGGCTTGCGCATGGACTATGCCCTGTTGTCCCGGTTAAGTATCCAGTCTACCAGTGATCAGGAAGAATATGATATATTCGGTGGAAGAGGCACAGCATGTGCGCATCAATCAGGATCATACAATCACGGTGGAATATGAGCAGCCGGTCATGGCGCGTGTTTTTGAAGTTACTATTTGACTTTTTTCTTTGAAACCAATATATTGACAGAGTAAGTATGATTAGAATCATAACAGACTGAGTGAGGAAGAAATGTACAGAGCGGGAATTGATCTTGGTGGAACCAATATAAAAGCAGGAATTGTTGATGAACAACAGCATATAATTGCAGAAGCATCCGTGCCAACGAACGTAGAGAGGCCTTATCAGGAAATTATCCGGGATATGGCAGAACTGGTAAAAACGCTTTTGAAGCAGAAAGGTATCGGGGAAACACAGCTGAAGAGTATAGGAATCGGAAGCCCGGGAACGATTGATGCAGTACATGGAGTTGTGTTGTATTCCAATAATTTCGGGTGGGAAAATGTTCCGCTCACAGAGCAGTTAAGACAGTACTTTTCCTGCCCGATTGCAGTTTCCAATGATGCAAACTGTGCGGCTTTGGGTGAAGTAAAAGCCGGCGCGGCGCGGCATGCAAAAAATGCCATTCTGCTGACTCTTGGAACCGGTGTGGGCGGTGGAATTATTCTCGATGGAAAGGTGTTTGAGGGCGCACATGCAGGAGGTGCCGAACTCGGACACACAAGTCTGATATGTGGCGGTGAGCCGTGCACATGCGGACGGAAAGGCTGCGTGGAGGCATATGTATCGGCGACAGCGCTGATCCGCGATGCAAAAAGAGCCGCGCAGCAGTACCCGGAATCCAGCCTGAATGCGATGTGTGAGGGAGACCTTTCGCATATGAATGGAAAAATTCCGTTTGATGCCGCACAGGATGGGGATACAGCAGCAGAAAAAGTAGTAAATGATTATATTTGCTATCTTGGAGAAACCATTACAAATTTTGTCAATATTTTCCGGCCGGATATTGTTTTGTTATCGGGAGGCATCTGCAATCAGGGGAAAAAACTGACAGAGCCTCTTGAAACATACATTCAGGATAAATGCTTTGGCGGCAGCAAGGCGTTTATTCCGGAAGTTGCATGTGCGGTTCTTGGAAATAAGGCGGGAATCATCGGTGCGGCAAATCTGATAAGCGGTAAGGAACGATAAGGAGAATGAGTCATTATGGAAGAAATTTTTGAACAGTTTAAAGATAAGGATGCATTTGATGCCTACTGGAAAGAACATTATGTTCCGCTTACTTATGAGGATGTAAGGGAAGCATACGAGGATTTTGTAAAATCTGCGGATAAGCATATTTTTCTGTCGGATTATGAGGAATCCGGTAATGTCAGCCGGGAGGATTTTATGGACAATCTTTCACAGGCGGCACAGTTTGCATTTCAGGACGGATTAACAGAAGCGTTTTATGAGAAGAATCCGGAAGTCTACGAGAATGCATTTGCATTATTTGAGGCGGCACAGATGGAAGGCGGGGATGCGAATATTGCGGCAGCTTTTCATGAAGAGTATCAGCGTTTGTACCATGATTTTTTGTTGGAACTGTTTGATACACAATATGCGGAATAGATCGGGGAAATATAGGAAATAAAAGAAGGAGGCGCATAATGCGGCCTCCTTTTAAAATTTCATAAATGTGCAGGTTGTATTCTTAAAAACAGAATAAGGAGCATTTGCCATGAAAGTTACGCTACGCGTAAGGCAAATGCGTATGTCATATTCTGGAAAAGAAGAATATGACATAAACCGAGTATCCCGCTTCGAATCAGAAACAATAGACGTTACCTTTGCAGTTAACTCCCCCCAGGCACCCTCACGTCACATGAGAGCTTTCGCTTAGGGCTGCTGTATTCCTACCCTGACCCGGTTCACGAATTCCCATTGCGCAAGACCCAGACGTCAACGCCACTTGCGAAGGGCAGCTCCACCGCCCTGACCCTCTGCGGGATATCACCCCAACTATAGCGGATTGTTGGTACAAGGTACCGCTACCACCCCGGCTACTCGGAGATTTAAGTATAATTCATATCAGAGGCTCTTGTCAAGCAAAACTGCCCGCATCTGTAAATTTAAAAAAAAGCTAAAGTATCTGCCAAACGAACCGATAAACAATGTATAGAGATGCAAGAACAGATGCATTTCGGAAGCTTATTTCAAGGAAGAAAGGAGATGCTGAGCATGCGTATAGATGCATATAACCAGGTAGCACAGTTATACGGTATACAAAAGAATTTAAAGACACAGAAGGCGCAGAATGCAGCAGGTCCGAGAGATCAGGTGTCCATTTCACAGGCCGGACGTGATTATCAGGTCGCAAAAAGTGCAGTATCAGAAGCTTCGGATATCAGGGAAGATAAGGTAAGCCAGCTCAAATCAATGATTGATGCGGGAACATATTCCGTTGAGCCTGGCGATTTTGCCAGCAAATTACTTGAAAAGTATAATGCCTGATGAGAAAGGCAGACGAGAGAGGTTTTTGAAGTGGCTAGTTTAGTAGAAGAGCTTGTAACAGTACTGGAAGAAGAAGAAAAGATTTACCAGACATTGATTTCTTATGGAGAAAAAAAGACAGACATCCTGATTCGGGCAGATGTTCCGGAACTGGAAAAACTGACATGTCTGGAACAGCTGGCAAGTGATGATCTGGTGACACACAGCAACCAGCAGGTACAGCTCTTAAAGGATATTGCCAATGTACTCGGACGTACAGAAGAAAAGATGACAGTTACCAGACTGATCACTTTGCTGGAGTCGCAGCCGGATGTACAGAAAAAACTGACCGAAGCGAGAGACCGTCTGCTTGCGGCAGCAGACCGGATGAATCATCTGAATGATCAGAACGTGGCTCTGATTAAACAGGCCATAGAGTTAAACGAATTCGACCTTACGTTGTTCAAGAGTTTGCGGCAGGCCCCTGAGACCGCCAATTATGACAAAACTGCCTGCAATACAGGAAGCTTGCTGGGCAGCAGCGGATTTGACGCAATGAGTTAAGGAGGAACAAAAGAATGGGAAACGGATTCGGAAGCTTATATATTGGGGCGTCTGGACTTCAGAATGCCCAGTATGCACTGAATACAACGGCAAACAACCTTGCAAATGTGAATACAACAGGATATGTCCGTCAGCAGGTTCGTTTTGCAGATAAAAATTATAATAAATTAAAGGACCCGAATAAAAATGTGAACATGCAGCAGTATGGGCTGGGTGTATCCATTGGGGATGTGGTTCATGCAAGGGATATTTTCTTAGACAAATCTTATCGGCAGGAGAATGGACGCAAGGGATTTTATACTTCTTTTTATGAAATCACGGATTATGTGCAGGATCTGTTTCAGGAATTAAACGGAGAACAGTTCAAACAGAGTGTCAGTGATCTGCATCAGGCATTTCAGGAACTGGAGCCTAATATGGATAATTCCACACAACAGAATCTGGTACTTGAAAAAGCGGATCTTCTGCTGAGCCGTACGAAGTCATTGTATGATGACATGAAATCGTACCAATCCAATATCAATGAACAAATTAAAGATGATGTTGACCGTGTAAACAAGATCGGAAACCGTATCTATGAACTGAACCTACAGATTCAGAAAGTAGAAGCTGGCGGACAGGAAACTGCAATGACCCTGCGAGATGAGCGTGACAATCTGCTGGATGAGCTGGGCGGATACGGAAGTGTCTCCATTAAGGAAGATGCGACGGGATTTACGTATGTAGATTTTGAAAGCACACCGTTTATCGATGACAATAAGTGCTATAACATCGGACTGCAGGAAGACAAAGAAACCGGATTTTACACACCGTACTGGACGCAGCTTTCTGATGTGGACAAGCAGCAGTATGTCCGCGTATTTAAAAAGAACGAAGTGATTTCCACGGATTTAAATACCGATGTGGGAAGTATTAAAGCCAAACTTCTTGCCCGTGGGGACGGATACGGAACGTATCAGGATCTGGAAAGCGAAGAGGCGTATGACCGTATTTCCGGTTGTACCATGATGGAGACAGAAGCACAGGTTTCTGCACTGCTTCACAATATTGTGACAAAAATTAACGATGCATACTGTCCGAATAAGACAGTAGATACGGATGTCACCTATACCGATGCCGATGGGAATCAGGTATCATTAAAGGGAAAGAAAGTTCTGGATGCCGCAAACTGTGCGGTCGGGGAAGACGGGCAGCTGCCACCGAGGGAATTGTTTACCCGTGTGGGAATGGATCGTTATACCAAGGTGACAGGAGATGATGGGAATACCTACTATGTATACAACGAAGAGGACGAAAATGATCCCACGACGCTGTATTCCCTGAACAATATCAGCATCAATAAAGAGTTGCGCAAGCAGATCACACTGATGCCGTACAAGAATCAGAACGGTACGGATTATCCATTGGGTGAAAAACTGATGAGCCTTTGGAACGACAAGGAAATGACACTGAATCCGTACGACAAAAAGCCGTGTACGTTTGAAGGCTATTATAACAAGCTGATCGGGCAGATCGGAAATGATGGAAGCACTTTCCAGTCGGCAAGTGAGACACTGACGGGGGCACTGTCTTCCATCGACAACCAGAGACAGCAGACGATGGGCGTTTCCTCCGATGAGGAACTGACACACATGATCAAATTCCAGTCTGCATATAATGCGTCCAGCCGTTTTATGACGGTAATCAGTCAGATGACAGAACTGATCGTGACAGGATTGAAATAGAGATAAGGAGGCGTAGTTATGCCATCACAATTTTTTGGATTGAATATCGGGGCAAGTGCGTTGTCGGCATTTCAGACCTCAGTGAATACAGCGGCAAACAACGTTGCAAATGTGCAGACCAAAGGATATACCAGACAGACGGCAAATCTGTCCGCAACCGATCCGATCCGTGTATATACCAGATACGGCAGTGTCGGAACCGGTGTGGAAGTGACTTCCGTGACACAGGAGCGAAATCTCTATTATGATGAAAAATACTGGCAGAGTAATTCAAGCCGGGGATTTTTCGAACAGAAACTGTATTATGTGGATCAGGTCCAGACAATCTTCCGGGATGATGAGCAATCGCAGAAAGGATTTTCCAGTATTTTTTCCCAGATGTTTAAGGATCTGGATACCTTAAAGACACAGGGAGAAGTGAAAGCCGTCCGCAATCAGTTTATTCATCAGGCACAGAGCCTTTGCACTTATTTTAATGCTTTGTCCAAGAGCCTGACGGAGATTCAGGAGGATACCAACGAAGAGATCAAGGCTTCTGTGGATAATATCAATTCCATTGCAGAGAAAATTTCGGTGCTCAACAAGCAGATTAATAATATTGAAGTACGCGGAGGGCATGCAAATGAGCTGCGCGACCAACGCGCGAATCTGATTGATGAGCTTTCAGGGATTGCAGATGTAGAGACGAAAGAATTCGAGGTGACAAACTCCAACGGACAAAACTTAGGAGGAACCAATTACCGCGTATATATCAACGGACAGACACTTGTAGACGGAAACGATTACCGGACATTAAAATGCACCTCTTCAAAGTATCTGAACAATCAGATGGATGCCGAGGGCATGTATGCCATTACCTGGGAAGATACCGGAATGGAATTTAATGCCAAAGGTGCCAGTGCCAACGGAAGCCTCAAGGCATTGTTTATGATCCGTGACGGAAATAACAATGAAAATATGAAGGGAACGGTCTCGGATGCAGATCTGTCTTCTATTACGATAAAGATTCCGGATACAAAAGTGAATGAACTGTCACTGGCGAATAAAGGCCGGATTATGGTAAATAATAAGTTTTATTACTATGATGGATGGACAGCAAAAGTCGGTGAAAACGGGGTAAACAGTGTAACATTTAAGCTTGCTCCGGAATCCCAGATGGCAGATCAGGCAGAAGCTGACCGTGTCAAGGGAGACGGGCAGAGCAATTATCTGACAACCGGTTCTTCCATGGATGCAATGGGAATTCCATATTATCAGAATCAGATCAATGAGTTCCTGCGTAATTTTACCCAGGCATTCAATGATATTGAAAAACAGGGTGTTACATTAGATGGCGATAAAATGGGAGCCTTTTTTGTGGGAACTTCCCCAACCGGAAACACGTTTGATGCAGATTCGTGGGATGCGAAAGTACAGGCGGCAAAGAAAGACGGATGGACAACGGATATTGAACTGTCATCCGATGGGGACAGTTATTATCAGTTTACAGCGACAACCCTTGCAGTAAACAGCAAATCATTAAAGGATTCCAGCTACTTTGCAACGTCAACCCAGATTACACAGGGTGAGGCGAAATACGATACCGTTGAGGATCTTTTGAAGCTGCAGAAGGATGTGCGGATGTTCCGCGGAGATTCTGCGGAGACGTTCCTCGAAACACTGATTTCAGATGTGACGGTTGACGTGAACAAGACAACAACAAGTTCCAATAATTATTCGAACCTGTCTACCGCGATCGCGACACAGCGTACCTCGGTATCCGGTGTGGATGAAGACGAGGAAGCGATGAACCTGATCAAATTCCAGAATGCGTACAATCTGGCATCTAAGATGATTTCCGTGATGTCGGAGATGTATGACAAACTGATCAATGAGACCGGGGTGGTATGATGCCTGCGGATGAAACCGTGTGAGCTGACAGCATAAAACTTAGGAGGGAGATCCTATGAGAGTTACCAATAATATGATCACAAGCAACACAAAGAGCAATATCAATGCAAATAAGGTGCTTGTGGATAAATATAATACCCAGATGACAACGCAGAAGAAGATCAATAAACCGTCGGATGATCCGGTCATTGCGATTCGCTCCCTGCGTATGCAGACCAGTTTGTCCCATATTGACCAGTATCTGAACAATAACATTTCGGATGCCAATTCCTGGCTGAATGTGACGGATACGGCGCTGGAAAATATGAAAACAATCCTGACGGATGTCCGCTCATTATGTGTCAAAGGGGCAACGGATACCTTAAAAGAAGATGACCGCAGAACCATTCTGAATCAGCTGAAATCTTTAAGTGATCAGATTTATGCAGAGGGAAATGCAGATTTTTCCGGCAGAACGGTATTTACCGGATATCGTACGACCGAGCAGCTGACATTTAAGACAGATGAAGAGACAACATCCTACACGATTGATCAGAAATTATCCTATAAAGATATTTCCGAGGCACGCTACACATACGGAAACGTAGATGTACCAACGGATGCGGCAAACAGCTTTGATGAAAAGATTTCCATCGGGGAAAATACCTACGACCGGCTGCGCCTGGCGTATGGAAAGATTAACGGAAAAGATAATTCGGATGGAACGGGAGCAATTGATCCGATTTCCAGTATGAGTTATACGACAGCTGCAGGAAAGAAAGTGAAATTAAATCTTGCACCGGGACAGACTAGCGGACAATTTGTAGATGAGAATGGGGCAGCAACCGGCAGTACGTTTACCATGTACGAATCCAAAGAGGAGTGGCTTAAGGATAAGGCGAACAACGGGGAAGCCAAAGTCGGAGACAATGCCATGGTATTTATCAAAGATACCGGTGAAATGATTCTCGGAAAAGATTTGTCCAATACATTAAAGAGGGAAAAGGCAGATCTTAGCATCACGTACACCAAAACCGGATTTGATGCAGGAGAGGTTCGTCCGGAATATTACTATGACTGTAAGATGAAGACTCCGGATATGCAGGAGGCGGTACAGTATACCAAGGAAGACCAGCCGATCAATTTCGAAATTTCCAGTGGAATCATGCTCGCGGCAAATACACAGGCGAGCGATGTTTTAAGCACTGACATTGGACGGGACATGACAGAGATGATGACGCTTGTTTCTGCTTCCACACAGGCACATGACAAAGTTTCACAAATTGAAAAGATGATGTCTATGGATAAGTATTCGGATGAAGAGAGCCAGAAGAAACTTCAGACCTATCTGGATGCTGCCAATAAAGAAGCTACCTATGCAGACGATAATCTGTCAAAAACCTACCAGCAGTTTATCTCAAATTTTGACGGATACCTGAATAAAGTAAATGTGGCACATACCAATGTGGGCGGATTGCAGCAGCGCGTGGAGCTGACAAAGACCCGTGTGGAAAACCAGAAAGAGACGGTAGAAGAATTGAAGTCTAACAATGATAACCGTGACATTTCGGATATTATCATTGATTACTATGCTGCTTACAACGCATATACGTCCAGTCTGACAGCTGCATCGAAAGTTGGAAGCCAGACATTACTGAACTATTTATAAAAACGCGGAGCGAAGGAGAAAGACCATGAAGGCTGATTCACGTATTTTTGGAAAAATTGAAATAGAGGATGATAAAATCATCACGTTAGAGAAAGGTATGATCGGTTTTCCGGATCTCAATCATTTTGCACTGATTTATGATGAAGAGAAAGAAAAAAAATACAATTCCATTATGTGGCTGCAGTCGATGGATGATCCGGACATTGCATTTCCGGTTATGATGCCGCATATCGTCAAGGAAGATTACAACCCGAATGTAAGTGAGGAAATGATTGCACCACTCGGAAAGCTGACACCGGAAAACACATATATTCTTGTGACGGTAACGGTTCCGAAAAATATAGAAGATTTTTCCGTAAACCTGAAAGCACCGGTTGTGATCAATATGGATAACCGCAAAGGGGTACAGATGATAGTGGAGGATGATTATCCGGTAAAATACAAAGTATATGATGTGCTTAAGGCAAAGAAAGAAAAGGCGGGTGAATAAGATATGCTGGCATTGACAAGAAAAAAGGGGGAGGCCCTTGTAATCAACAACAATATCGAGATCACCGTACTTGAAATCCGGGGAGATCAGATCAAACTTGGAATTACGGCACCGAAAGATGTTCCGGTATACCGTAAGGAAGTGTATCTTCAGATTCAGAAAGAAAACCAGGAGGCAATCAGCCTTGATGGCATCGAAGCATTAAAAGGAATTCTTGGATAAATCGGAAAAACAATCGGAGGGTGTTAAGTTTTTACTGACACGCTCCGATAATTATTTATAGAATGACAGTAATAGATTGGCTATGCAGCCGGCATAACCGGCAGCGGATGATGGAGACAGGAGGTAATCATCATGGCAATGGAGGCTATTAAAGGTGCAGGAATGACGTATCAGGGAAGTGTGTCATCTGCAGAAAGCCAGCCCAAAACAGATTCTGCGGTAAAAGCTGCAGAGACCGATGCACCTGAAAAGGGCATCGTATCGGAGAATATAAAGCAGGCTGGTGAGGAGAACGTAAACACTTCCCAGGGAGCAGATCAGCGGAATACAAATGCGCAGATCAAAAAAGCCGTGGATGAAGTGAATAAAAAGGCGGTCAACTCGGAAGCAATATTCGGCATTCATGAGGCAACCAATCGTGTGACCATAAAAATTATTGATAAAGATACCAAAAAAGTACTCAAAGAGATCCCACCGGAGAAAACACTGGATATGATTGCAAAAGTGTGGGAACTTGCAGGCCTTATGGTGGATGAAAAAAGATAAAAAAGGGGAGGAAAAATTATGCCAATCAGAATGACAGGTATGGTGTCCGGACTGGATACCGATTCTATCGTAAAAGAACTCGTTTCTGCATACAGTACCAAAAAGGAAAAATACGAAAAAGAGCGGACAAAACTTGGCTGGAAGCAGGAGATCTGGAAAGATTTAAACAAAGAAGTTAACACATTTTATAAAAGTGTTGGAAATTTACGTTTTGAAGGCGGCTACAGCACGAAGAAGACCACTTCTTCCGATACGGCAAAGGCAACGGTTTCTGCTGGAAGCAATGCGGTTACCGGTACACAGAAATTGCATGTGCTTTCTACCGCGCAGTCCGGTTATCTGACAGGTGGAAAGATAACGGCATCGGACAGCAGTGCAAAGGTTACTTCTTCCACAAAGCTTTCAGAGCTTGGATTTACAGAAGATGAGACAGCACTTAAGTTTATCGCAAAGGATAAGGATGGTAAGGACATTAGCGCTGACATCAAGTTAAGTAAGGACAGCACGATCAGCGATGCCGTCAAGGCTCTGCGTGATGTGGGGCTGAATGCAAGTTTTGATGAGAACAATGGACGAATTTTCTTAAGTTCTTCCGCTACCGGTGCGTCAACGGATTTTTCACTGAAGTCAGATGGAAGTGATGCATCTAAGAACTTATTGAATACGCTGGCTCTGAATACAGACGCAAGCGAGGTTACAGAGGCCTCTAAGAGAGCCACAAAGATTGATGGAAGTGATGCAGCAATTGTACTTAATGGTGTTGTATATACCAGTTCTTCCAATAATTTTTCTATTAATGGACTTTCCATTTCAGTGAATGCCGTGACAGATTCTGTGGATCTTTCAAAGGCAAAAACAAATGGAAGTCTTGATGCTGATAAGATTTCAGATATGCTTGCAAATACCCCACTTAATGACAGTGAAGCAATCAGTATTACTACTTCTACAGATACACAGGGAATCTATGACAAGATCAAGGATTTTATTACTGGTTACAACAATATCATCAACAAGATGACAAAGCTTTACAATGCAGATTCAGCAGGGAATTATGAACCATTGACTGATGATGAAAAAAGCGAGATGAGCGATAGCGAGATTGAAAAGTGGGAGACAAAGATCAAGGATTCCCTGCTTCGCCGTGATTCAACGTTAAGTACGGTTATGAGCGCAATGACAACTGCAATGAGCGGTGGTGCTACCGTAAACGGAAAGACGTATTTCCTTTCCAACTTTGGTATTAGTACACTTGGTTATATGAATGCGGCAGAGAATGAGCAGAATGCATATCATATTGACGGAGATGAGGATGATGAGAATACATCTGGTAATACAGATAAGCTGATGACAGCATTGAACAGTGATCCGGATACCGTTATGGATTTTATGAAACAGATGGCAACTAATCTCTACAATGCGATTGATAAGCAGATGACCCGTACAACACTCCGAAGTAAGTATAGTATTTACAATGACAAAGAGATGACCACACAGTACAAAAACTATACGACAACGATCAAAGAATGGGAGACTAAGATTTCGGATAAGGAAGACTATTATTACAAGAAGTTCTCTTCTATGGAGAGTGCACTTTCCAAGCTTAACAGCCAGACAAGTTCTTTGAGTGGATTGTTCGGAAGTAACTAAATATAAAATTTAATTAGGGGGAATCAGGATGATTCAGAAAAATCCATATGCAGCGTACAATAATAGCAAAATTCAGACTGCAACACCGGCAGAACTGACGTTGTTACTCTATGATGGAGCAATTAAATTTGCAAATATTGCAGCCGTAGCTATCGAAAAGGGCGATATTGAAAAGGCACACAATAATATTCGAAAGACCGAAAATATTATACGGGAGTTTCAAGCGACATTGGATCACAAGTATGCGGTTGCTAAAGATTTTGATGCAGTATATACATATCTGTTACAGAGATTGTTAGAGGCCAACATGAAAAAGGACAAGGATATCTTAGAGGAAGTGCTTGGTCATCTCCGTACCATGCGGGATACATGGAAAGAAGTTATGGCAAAGACCGCAAACGGAAACAATATCAAGACGAAGGAACCGGTAGCGTAATGCCGGCAGGAGACAGTATGCCAGATACATATATTGCAATTATGCTGCAGAGCCTGAAAAAAAAGGAACAGGTTCTGGATGAAATTATCCGGTTGGATGACCAGCAGAAAGATACCCTGACGGATCCGGAATGTCCGTTTGATGTGTTTGATGAAACCGTGGAGGCAAAAAGTGCGTGTATTGATCAGCTGAACCAGTTGGACAGTGGTTTTGAGAAACTCTATGCACAGGTGGCAGAAGAACTGGATCAGAACCGTGAAGATTATGCAAAGGAAATCCGTGACATGCAGCAGTGCATTCGCCGAGTAACGGACAAAAGTGTCAAGATTCAGGCGCAGGAAGCCCGCAATAAGCAGTTGATGAAGGAAAAATTTTCCACTGTGCAGAAACAGGCAACGGATGTAAGGAAAAACAGCCGTGCGATTACCGGATACTATAACAGTATGAAAGAATGGTAGTTATTTCATAAAATGGAACAAAAGTACTACTTGATAAAAAATATCATATGACTTATAATGACTTTGTTATATGACTGACGGATAATGTGGAGCACCACGTGAAGTATAACATAGCACGCCGCATGAAAAATCGCTGACGCGATGCGGGTGCGTAGGTTATACATCAGATAGATGTATAACAAGGGTCGTACCGTCTGGGCAAAAGATAAAAAACCCAGGCGGTTTTTTGCGTTCATTTATATTTTCCGGTTTTTGGTAAATATATTGTACGAAAATAAAGACATGCGTGGGTATTGACAAAATGATGAACGTTAGTGTAATCTATCAATGATTAGAGAATACTAACCAATAAGAGAAGGAGGATCACCATGTTAGAAATGAAAGAGTGGGATGGATTCGAAGGACGTCTTTGGAAAGAAGAGATTAATGTCCGCCAGTTCATTCAGGATAACTACACACCATATGATGGTAACGAGGATTTCCTTGCAGAACCTACAGAGGCTACCAATAAACTTTGGGGAGCACTGCAGAAACTGCAGAAGGAAGAGCGCGCAAAGGGCGGAGTCCTCGATATGGAGACCGAGGTTGTAACCGGTATTACAGCTTATGGTCCGGGATATATTGATGAATCTTTAAAGGATTTAGAGACAATTGTAGGTTTACAGACAGACAAGCCGTTAAAGCGTGCATTCATGCCTTACGGTGGAATCAAGATGGCTGTTCAGGCATGTGAGACATATGGATATCAGGTAAGTGACCAATTAAAGGAGATTTTTACCAAGTATCACAAGACACACAACACAGCCGTATTCGATGCTTACACACCGGAGATGATGAAAGTACGTCACAATAAGATCTTAACAGGTCTGCCGGATACATACGGACGCGGACGTATTGTTGGTGATTACCGCCGTGTTGCTTTATACGGTATCGACCACCTCATCGAGGAGAAGAAGAAAGATAAGGCAAACTGTGGCTGTGGTGAGATGACAGACAATGTGATCCGTTTAAGAGAAGAGATCGCCGAGCAGATCAAGTGTTTAGAGGATATGAAGAAGCTTGCAGAGATCTACGGATACGATATTTCCAGACCTGCAACAAACGCAAAGGAAGCCGTACAGTGGTTATACTTTGGATACCTTGCAGCAATCAAGACACAGAACGGTGCAGCAATGTCCGTTGGTCGTGTTTCCACATTCCTGGATATCTACTTCGAGAGAGACTTAAAGAAAGGCATCATCACAGAGCAGGAAGTACAGGAATTGGTTGACCACTTTACCATGAAGCTTCGCATGGTAAAATTCGCACGTATTCCTTCTTACAACCAGCTGTTCTCAGGTGATCCGGTCTGGGCAACACTTGACGTTGCGGGTACAGGCGTAGACGGACGTTCCATGGTTACAAAGTCCGACTTCCGTTTCCTGCATACATTAGAGAACATGGGACCGGCTCCGGAGCCAAACCTTACCGTATTATATTCTTCCAGACTTCCGGAAGCATTCAAGGATTATGCAGCACGTATCTCTATTGATACAAGTTCCATCCAGTATGAGAACGATGACGCTATGAAACCGGTATGGGGCGATGATTATGCCATCTGCTGCTGTGTATCTGCTACACAGACAGGTAAGGAAATGCAGTTCTTCGGTGCCCGTGCAAACCTTGCAAAGTGTCTCCTGTATGCAATCAACGGTGGTGTGGATGAGAAGACCGGCCAGCAGGTAGGACCGGATTACAAGCCGATCACATCTGAGTACCTTGATTACGATGAAGTTATGGAGAAGTACGATAAGATGATGGACTGGTTAGTAGATATTTATGTAAATACCTTAAACCTGATCCAGTATATGCATGACAAATATTACTATGAAGCAGCAGAACTTTCTCTGATGGATACAGATTTAAAGAGAACATTTGCAACTGGTATTGCAGGTTTCTCACACGTAATCGATTCCCTTTCCGCAATCAAGTACGCAAAGGTTAAGGCAATCCGTGATGAGAACGGAATCGCAAAAGATTTCGAGATCGAGGGAGACTTCCCAAGATACGGTAACGATGATGACCGTGCCGATGATATCGGAGTATGGCTGTTACAGACATTCATGGATAAGTTAAAGAAGCATCACACTTACCGTGATTCTGAGCCTACAACTTCTATCCTTACCATTACTTCCAACGTTGTATATGGTAAAGCTACAGGAGCAATGCCAGACGGACGTAAGGCTGGCGAGCCACTTTCACCGGGAGCTAACCCAAGCTACGGCGCAGAGAAGAGCGGACTTCTTGCTTCCCTGAACTCTCTGACAAAGATCCCGTATGAGTGGGCACTTGACGGAATTTCCAATACCCAGACCATCAACCCTGGTGCACTTGGAAATGAAGAAGGCGAGCGTATTGAGAACCTTGTAAACGTTATGGACGGATATTTTGACCAGGGTGCGCATCACCTCAATGTTAACGTGTTTGGCAAGGAGAAGCTTATCGACGCTATGGAGCATCCGGAGAAAGAAGAGTACGCAAACTTCACCATCCGTGTATCCGGTTACGCTGTGAAGTTCATTGATCTGACCAAAGAGCAGCAGATGGACGTTATCGCACGTACCTGCCACGATCATATGTAATAGGATCTAAGGGGTCACGAGAGTTGCGAAGCAACGGAGTAATTCGTAGATCATATCCGTTGGAATGAATAAGAAATCAGGGTTAATACATGAATGAATATTTGTGTATTAGCCCTGTTTTTATGATATAATTTGCACATACTAATGAAATGATAATTCGATGCTTTTATTGGTTTGGTTAAAAACGAGGTAAAACAATGCTAGGAAATATACATTCAATTGAGACATTCGGTTCCGCAGACGGACCGGGCGTGCGTTATCTGATTTTTTTGAAGGGCTGCAATATGCGCTGTAAATACTGCCATAATCCCGATACCTGGGCAAAAACCGAGGGGGAAATGAAAAGCGCAGAAGAAATTTTACAACAGGCGCTGCGGTATAAAAGATACTGGGGCAAAAAGGGCGGTATTACCGTAAGTGGCGGAGAAGCACTGTTGCAGATTGATTTTGTCACAGAATTGTTTACGCTTGCCAAAGAAAAAGGCGTCAATACCTGTCTGGATACAGCGGGCAACCCGTTTACCCGTGAGAAACCATTCTATTCTAAGTTTGAAAAACTGATGGAAGTGACGGATCTGTTTATGCTCGACATAAAGGAAATGGATGAGGACGAGCATAAACAACTGACAGGCCAGACGAATAAAAATATTCTGGATATGGCAACCTGTCTGTCGGATCACGGTAAAGCGATGTGGATTCGGCACGTACTTGTGCCGGGCATTACCGATGATGATGGGCAGTTACACAGGCTCCGTGCATTTATTGATACGTTAAAAACCGTGGAACGTGTGGAAATTTTGCCATATCACACGCTGGGGGTATTTAAATGGAAAGAACTTGGGATTCCTTATGCACTGGAAGATGTGGAGCCGCCGACCAAAGAGCAGGTGGAACATGCACGGGAAATCATTATTCCCGGTTATAAATCCTGATTGTATGAACAGGAGGGACATATGCAAAAAAGGCAGCTGTAAAATCCCATCAAACAAAGAGAATGGGACATATGCACAAAAAGATAGCTGTGAAATCCCATCAAACAAAGAGAGTGGGACATATGTGCAAAAAGATAGCTGAAATATCCCGACAGAAAAAGAAAGAGGGACATAGAAGCAAGGAAAAATTGTATATGTCCCAACAGTATAGATGGTCGGGACATAAAGATAAAGAAAAACAGTATATGTCCCAACAGCACCAATAAGAAGGATATAAAGATAAAGAAAAATTGTATATGTCCAGACAGCAGAATAAGAGAACCATAGGGAGCAGTAAAAGCTGCGTAGATCTCATTTTCCACCCCCCCCAAAAAAAAAAAACTCAAAAAAGAATGCGCAGCAGAAAAGAAAACATAAGGAAAAACAAATCATGATACAACCAGAAATTTTATATGAAGATGCACAGCTGATCATCTGCTACAAACCGGCAGGCATTGCAACGCAGACCAAAAAACTGGGGCAGAAAGACATGGTGAGCATACTTTTAAATCACGTAGCGCAGGAAGGAACCGGACAGCCGTTTATCGGTGTAGTCCATCGGCTGGACCAGCCAGTGGAAGGCGTGATGGTGTTTGCAAAAACAAAACAGGCGGCAGCAAAATTGTCGGCACAGGTAAAAGACCATTCCTTTGGGAAAAAATATTATGCAAAAGTCCGGCTGCCGGAAGGAAAAACTTTTGAACAGGCTACGGGGCATGAAAAGACAGGAACACTGCAGGACTGGATACAATTTGAACCGAAAGAAAATAAATCCTGTGTAATAGAACAGAAGCAGAGGGAGAACGAACGGGAAGACATCAGGCATCCGGCAGACGGGAAGCGGTTGCAATTGCAGAAACCACGGCATACAGCAACGTCACAAAATAAGATACAGGAAGCGGTACTTGATTATCAGGTGATCAGGCAGGGAGAAGGATCTGCATTGCTGGATATTACTTTACATACCGGCCGCCATCATCAGATCCGTGTACAGCTTGCACATCTTGGAACTCCGATCTGCGGAGATCACAAATATGGAAAGGCTGAAAGAGGAACCCCGGCACTGTGCAGTTATCATATCGATTTTGTTCATCCGGTCAGTGGCAAAGAGATGACCTATGAAATCAGTCCGAGAAATTTCGAAACAGAATGTTAATGGTATTCAGGTGCTGAGTGAACAGTAACCCATTTAGCCGTTATCGAGCGGTTTCACTTCACGCAAATCTTGACAATCGGCTGTGTTCGTCATATTATATATTCGAGCTTTTCTGCGCATTTTGCGGGCAGAAAAGAAAACTCTTACACGAGTATAACGTAAAAAATGACCGCACAGTGGTCGCAGAAAAGGAGAAAGACATGGCGAAAGAGAAGAAACTTGTTGAAGCCATTACTTCCATGGAGGAAGATTTTGCACAATGGTATACCGACGTCGTAAAGAAAGCAGAGCTGATTGATTACTCCGCAGTAAAGGGCTGCATGATCATCAAGCCCGATGGGTATGCTATCTGGGAAAATATACAGCATGAATTAGACCGCAGATTCAAAGAAACAGGCGTAGAGAATGTATATATGCCGATGTTTATTCCGGAGAGCCTTCTGGAAAAAGAGAAGGATCATGTGGAAGGATTTGCACCGGAAGTCGCATGGGTGACTTACGGCGGACTCAATCAGCTACCGGAGCGTCTGTGCGTCAGACCTACTTCTGAGACACTGTTCTGCGATTTTTATAAAAATCTGATCCAGTCTTACCGTGATCTGCCAAAGGTGTACAACCAGTGGTGTTCCGTAGTACGCTGGGAAAAGGAAACCCGTCCGTTTCTGCGTTCCAGAGAATTCCTGTGGCAGGAGGGGCATACGGCGCATGCAACCGCAGAGGAGGCACAGGCACGTACAATTCAGATGCTGAATCTGTATGCAGATTTCTGTGAAGAGTTCCTTGCCATGCCGGTTGTCCGCGGACAGAAGACAGAAAAAGAAAAATTTGCCGGTGCGGAAGACACCTATACCATCGAGGCACTGATGCATGATGGAAAAGCCCTGCAGTCCGGAACCAGTCACAACTTTGGAGATGGATTTGCAAAGGCATTTGGTATCCAGTATACCGATAAACAGAATAAATTACAGTATGTACACCAGACTTCGTGGGGAATGACAACACGTCTGATCGGAGCCATCATCATGGTTCACGGCGACAATGATGGACTGGTTCTGCCACCTAAGGTAGCACCGACACAGGTAATGGTTATCCCGATCCAGATGCAGAAGGATGGCGTATTGGATAAGGCAAACGAAGTGCGTGAGCGTCTGGGAAAAGTCTGCCGTGCAAAACTGGACGATTCCGATAAGAGTCCGGGATGGAAATTCTCTGAGCAGGAGATGCGTGGAATTCCGCTTCGTGTGGAACTGGGACCGAAAGATATTGCGGCAAATAAATGTGTGGTTGTCCGCAGAGATACCAGAGAGAAAATTGAGGTTTCCCTGGATGAGATCGAGACAAAGATTCCGGAACTGTTAGAGACCGTTCAAAAAGATATGTTTGCGCGTGCAAAGGCACATCGTGATGCACATATCTGGGATGCACATAATTACGAAGAATTTAAGGATATTGCAGAAAATAAACCGGGATTCATCCGTGGTATGTGGTGCGGAGATCAGGCATGTGAGGACAAGATCAAAGAAGATCTGGCAGTAACCTCACGCTGTATGCCGTTTAATGATCAGGAACAGATTTCAGATGTTTGTGTATGCTGTGGAAAACCGGCACATAAGCTGGTATATTGGGGCAAGGCATATTAAAAATCAGCCGGGATTATGGATTTCAAATAGGGGGTTGGAGCCATGATTGAAAAGTACTTTAATGGTGTCATAGAACAGGTATATCACAGAATCGGAACCGCAGAAAAGAACATTGTTATGGCAAGCTATAACAATGACTTTTCTGTGTCCGGGCTGGAGAATAAAAAACGTTATCAGGAAGACGATAACGTTTTTTTTGCCTGTTGTGAACTGCGATATGAGACATTGTCCGGGGCATATGCGCCTTTTCTGGACATTATCTGTGACATGTTCCGCAAATTTGTAAAGGGAGATTTTGAAGCTTTTTTGCGCGAATGCGGAACTTATGAACTGCACCGGTCTTTGTTTCTTGGGTACTATGAAGATGGTATCTGCAAAAGGGAAGAAGGGGTGCTGTTAAATGAAGTGGAATATGAGCAGCGGCGCATGACAGAAGCCATCGTTGCCATGCTAAAAAAACTCACGGAATACCGGCCGATTATGATTGTAATTAACCGTTTCCAGCTGGCAGGACGCAGTTCCATGGAACTTATTTACCGGCTGCTGACAGAACCGTGTACGGAAATCGGGATTGTGCTTGGAGTAAACGAAATGCAGCCGCGGCTGGATATGGCAGTCAACATGTGGGATGCAATCGTGGAAAAACTTGAAGATAGCAGCCAGATTTATCATATTGGAAGTTCCGGGAAACACAGAAACCGGGAGAATGCGGAGGATGTGGCAGAAGAGAAAAATTACAGCCACATGCTTGCAAAGGTAGAGACAATTATTACGTTTCTGGATTGTGACCAGGCAAAATGGTACTTGCAGAAACTTGAATATAAACTTAAATTTGAAGATATTTTTGTGGATGATATAACCCTGCGGGAATTTTATCTATTGTATACCCGTACCGCTATTTTGCGTGCAGAGCTTTCTAAGGCACTGGAGATGGTTGATTCAGCAATGCGTCTGCCATCCGTTTGCAAAGATCTGTTTTACCGCAGTGAATGTTCCTTTTTAAAGGGAACGTGCCTGATGTATCAGGGCAAACTGCAACAGGCCGAAATGTATGCACAGTATGCCCGGGAGGAAGCACAAAAAAGTGGGAATGAGAAACAGATATTCAAGGCGGAACTCTTGTCTGTTATGGCGCGTATGTCCGGCTGGTACAATATTTTTTTCTGTATACAGGATATCCCGATTCATGAAGGGCTGATTGAAAAGCTGATGCAGAACAATTACCGGAATCATCTGGCACATATTTATATTTATGCATATGATAATCGGCCGGAGATGGTTGCAAGGGCCTACCGTTCCGAGGCATCTCTTTTATATTTCAGTAAAGGGGTGGCACTGGCAAAAGAGATTGGAAATGAGCAGCTGGTATATGATGCATATCAGAAAAACATTATGATTGCATCAACAAATGGTATGAATGAGATTGCCATGCTGTATTCCGTGCGTACATACCAGTTCATGAAATCAAGGGATGATGTTTATGAGGGCAGAATTCTGTCCGGCATCGGATATAATCTGAGTGCCATGGGAAAAAACCGGCTTGCGGAGCATTATTATAACCGTGCCATTGAGGTGTTTTACCATTTGCGTCTTCTGGAGGATATTGCGGAAGTGTTTTATAACCGTGCACTGAATTATATTATGCAGGAGAACTATGCGAAGGCGGAACATGATCTGCTGATGGCGATGAAGGTAATAGAAAAACTGCATCTTAACAGTCTGCGTGTATGTAATCTGTCAAAATTATATGGTCTTTTAGCACTTGTGAGCATCATGCAGAAAGACCGGTTTAACTGTGAACGTTACTTGCTTAACTGCCGGCAGTTCCTGAATTATATTATTGAGAAAGAAAAAGAAAATGAAAACGAGGAAATCATCCATGACTATGCCAAGTGTGATGAGGATATGTTTCTATACACATTTTCCATGGCAATGCTTAACCGCATGGATGGAAAGAAGGAAGAGGTACTGGTCAGTTTTGAACAGGCAGAGCGTTTCCTGCTTCAGGCAGAGGGAAATGAGTTTTTCAGTTATCGTTTATTCCGGAAAGAGAGAATGAAGCTGTTTGAGGAAATGGGGCGCAGTGAGCGCTGCCAGATGGAACGCGCAACGCTTTTGCAGCATGAGGAGATTAATTCCCAGGCGGCACGGCTGCTTCCCATGAATCTCCTGAAGGAAATTGATCTGGGAGAGCATCCGCAAACGTGTGCCGTGCGGGAGGAAGAAATTGAAGCCCTGATCAAACAGGAAGGCCTTTTACAGGATTATGCAACGTCCCGGAGACAGATGGAGTTTATTTCCACATGGCAGAAACTGATTGATGTGAACGGAAGCAACGTAGAGGGTATGGTACAGAATGCGTTCAATACGTTTATGAATCATTTCAGCCTGGATTGTGCATTGTATATCTGTTACCATGAAGATGGTGCCCATGTACTTTATAACGATACCAAATGTGAGATGACGGAAGCGGACATTGCGGCGATCGGAAATACCATGCTGGAATATCCACAGGGGTTTGCGGTATCAAAGATCAGCGACAGTTTTCTGGAACATCAGGATACGATCGGTTATTTCGGAATAGATGATGTATGTTCGTTTGTGGCAGCACCGTTTCTCAAAAACGGAAAGCTGACCAGCCTTCTGATCACATATGTCCGCATGAAGGATAACTGGCATGGTTCGATCGAACGCTACATGCTGAACGAGGATGACCTGAGAATCTATTCCCTGCTTTTTCGGGAGATGGAGTATTCGATCAATCGCATGGAGGCAAACGACAAGATTTATATGATGAACCGCAAGCTGCAGGAGGCTGCGGTTACGGACATGCTTACCGGTATTTATAACCGTGCCGGTATGTACGAAGAGATTCGGCAGATGATTGAGTGTTACAGTGTGTCGGAAAAGACACATCATGTCGGGCTGATGTTTATTGATCTGGACAATTTCAAGCATTATAATGATACATTCGGACATGACGTCGGGGATCTGATCTTAAAGGAAATGGCAAAGATTTTCCGCAAGGCGGTAAAGGGAAGAGGATTTGTCGCCAGATATGGCGGGGATGAATTTATTATGATCTTAAATACCGATGCCCGGGAAATCCTTGAACAGATCGCAAAAGGAATCTATGAGAAAATCAATTCCACGCAGGGATTCCAGCGGCAGATTGAAAATTATCTCGGCCATGCGATCACGACGACCGAAAAATCGCGGATTACCTGTTCCATCGGAATTGCAAGCGCAGGGGATGTGAGAAAAGAGGAAGATATTAATGAATTAATCCGCAGCGCAGATGAGATTTTATATAAAGTCAAAACAGGGGAAAAAGGACACTACGCATTTTTATGAAAATTCAATTACCAGAACACGTAAAGCAAATTATACACAGACTTCAGCAGGAGGGGTATGATGCCTATGCCGTGGGTGGATGTGTCAGAGATACACTTTTAGGACGCAGCCCACAGGACTGGGACATTACAACTTCCGCGAAACCGCAGGTGGTGAAATCGCTGTTTTCCCATACGATTGATACGGGCATTGCACATGGAACCGTTACGGTTATGCTGGATCATACGGGGTATGAAGTGACAACTTACCGGATCGATGGGGAATATGAAGATGCCAGACATCCGAAGACGGTGACTTTTACGGGAAATCTGGTAGAGGATTTAAAACGCCGGGATTTTACGATCAATGCCATGGCATATAATGATACCGCAGGACTGGTGGATGCATTTGACGGGATTGGGGATCTCAAACGGCACGTGATCCGTTGTGTGGGGATACCGCATGACCGGTTTGGAGAGGATGCGCTGCGTATGCTGCGCGCCGTGCGTTTTGCCGCACAGCTTGGATTTTCCATTGAGGAGAAAACCAGACAGGCTGTGGCAGATCTGGCAGACAATTTACAGAAAGTCAGTGCGGAGAGAATCCAGACCGAAATGGTGAAATTGCTCACCTCTGCACATCCGGAGGAGATGCGTACGGTATATGAGCTTGGACTTTCCAGAGTATTTCTCCCGGAGTTTGACAGGATGATGGAAACCCCGCAGATTACGAAACATCATTGTTACAGTGTGGGGGAACATACCATTCATGCCATGCAGGAAGTTCCACAGGACCGGATTCTGCGCCTGACCATGTTGCTTCATGATGTGGCCAAACCGGTGTGTGTAACGACAGATGAAAAAGGGCAGAATCATTTTAAAGGACATCCGGCGGAAGGTGCGGAAATGGCACGGGTTATTTTGCGGCGGTTGAAGTTTGACAACGAAACAATAAAACGCGTATGCCTGCTCGTGCGCTATCATGATGACCGTCCGGCCGTGACACCGCGCAATGTGCGTCGTGCGATCAGCAGGATCGGAGTGGAAAATATGGAGGCTCTGTTTGCGGTAAAGCGTGCAGATACACTGGCGCAGAGCATGTATGAGCGGCAGAAAAAGCTTTCCTATATTGATGCCTACGAAGAAACTTATCGTGAGATATTAAAAGAACACCAGTGTGTGCAGAAAAAGGATCTTGCCATAAACGGCAGGGATCTGATTGCACAGGGAATGAAAACGGGCAAAGAAATGGGAGAAGTGCTGCAGGCGCTGTATGAACAGGTTCTTGATGAACCGCAACTGAATAATAAAGAGACGCTGCTTGCACTTGCTTTGCAATTGCAACAGACAAAACAGGAATAAATAAGACACCCTTTCCATATGATGAAAATAGATTCAAGTCATGTGGGAGGGGTTTCATTTTGTATTATCAGCCGGAAGCAATGTTGGAGCAATATGACATAGAAATAAAACAGATCACGAAAGGCAGAGGTGTGTTTTGCTGTGAGACGGATCAGGGGAAAAAAGTACTTGCACCGTTTCGGGGATCTGCAGAACGCGCAAAATTTGTGCGCGAAATATTATGCAGCATGCAGGAAAAGGGATATCCGGTGGAACAGGTCAGTCTGACAAAAGACGGGCAGTGTGTGGTAACGGATGAAAGTGGCATGCGTTTCTGGCTGAAAGATCTGGTAGAGGGAAATGAATGCCAGACAGGTCGGGAGAAAGATGTAGCTGCCGGTGCCCAGGCGCTGGCAGGGTTTCATTGCTGTGTTTCATCCTGTGTTACGGAAATTCCGGATTTTATGAAAAATACAAAGAATGAACCGGCAGTGCTCTATTACCGGCATTACCGGGAACTGATCCTGGTAAAAAATTTTGTGCAGTCAAGAAAAACCCGAAACGAGTTTGAGCGGTCATTCTGGGAACAGTATACGCATTATATCGCACAGGCGAAAGAAGCGGTCGGGATGCTGCAGGAGCGAAAAGACCAGGGGAGAACCAGGGGGTTTTGTCACGGGGATTGTAACCAGCATAATATGCTTCGTACAGCACAGGGGGTCCGGCTCGTAAATTATGAAAATCTGTTTTACGGAGAACAGATGGTGGATCTGGCAAACTATCTGCGTAAGATTCTGGAAAAAAACAGTTGGAGTACGGACATGGGAAAACATATTCTGGAAGCCTATGAAAAGCAGAGAAAATTGTGCAAGGAAGAAAAACAGCTGCTACATGTGCTGCTTCTGTTTCCAGAGAAATTCTGGAAAGTATCCAATCACTACAGTAACTCGCATAAAGCATGGGTATCCGGCAGAGATATTGAAAAATTAAACCGGCTGATTGCAGCGGAGCCGGCAAGGGAACATTTTCTGGAAAATTTGTTTTCTTTTCTGTGAAGAATGAGCTATACTAAGGATATGAGAAGAGACAGAATTAAAAAAACAATTACATATTTGAGTCTGCTTTTTTGGCTGTGTCTGCTTGTGGCATGTGGACAGCAGGAGGAGACGACAGATGACGGAGTTACCTATTTTCATCATTCCATCGCAGACCGGAATACACAGGAAACACAGGAGAATTCCACGGAAACGGAAAAGTCCGAAGAGTTTCTGCTGACCGCAGTCGATCAGATTCAGGAAAGTCTCCAGATGTACCGGTATGCGGATGGAATGGAATACCGGTATTATTACGGAACAGGCACCCGTTTTTATGACAAATACGGAAACCGGACACCTGTGACAAGTTTTGAACCCGGTCTGCTTGTGACCATCGGGGATGTAGACAGCGAAGGAATCCTCACGGAAGCCCGGATTTCGGATCAGGCATGGGTATACGACAATATCACCCGGTTTTCGGTAAATCCGGATCTGGACATGCTAAAGATCGGAGATGGAAAATATCGCTATACGGATGACACGATTGTGTTTTCCGGAGATAAAAGAATCCAGATGACGGATTTGTCGGATGGGGATACGTTAAGCGTTGTCGGCAGGGATAAAAACATTCTTGCGGTGCGTGTGACAACCGCACAGGGAACGCTTGCTCTGTCCAACACCAAACTGTTTGAAGAAAGTTTTTTGCAGCTGGGCACAAAGATTTTTGCGGAAATTACACCGGATATGGAGATTCAGGTGCCGGAAGGAACCTATGAACTTCGCGTAGCCAATGACGGATGGGGCGGCAGTACGGAAGTGACGATTACGCGTGGCGAGACTACAAATGTGGATCTTGACACCTTAAAAGGCGAAGGACCGTCTTACGGAAAGGTGCAGTTTGTCATCGATGCAAAAGATGCGGTGCTGTCAATTGACGGAAAAGAAACGGACTATGAGAAGCCGGTGAAATTAACCTATGGAAGCCATACAATTACGGTATATTCTTCGGATTATGATACCTGGAAGCGGAACTTATATGTCAACTCGGAGAAATCGACAGTTGTTATCAATCTCGCGGATGAAGATTCCAGTGAAACAGGCAGCAGTCAGAGCAGCTCAGAAAGCAGCAGTCAGAGCAGCTCAGAAAGCAGCAGCCAGAGCAGCTCACAGGGGAGCAGTCAGAGCAGCTCAGAAAGCAGTAGTCAGAGCGAGTACAAGAACCGGCAGGAAGAGCTTGATACACTCAAGGATCTGATTTCCAGTATGACATCCTCCAGTTCGCTTGTGTCAAAATGACGGTTTTCCGGACAGAATTTTGGTTGTTTTTAAGTGCCTCAAAGCCCGAAAATATCGCATTTTTCCTTGACAAAAGGATGGAAAACAAGTATAAATAGATTTGTAAGTAATTTGAGAGAAGGAACTCGAATTATATAATATAGGAATCCATAGGAGGAATTTTAACATGAACAAAGCAGAGTTAGTTGCAGCAGTAGCTGAGAAGGCAGAGATTTCAAAGAAAGACGCTGAAGCAGCAGTTAAGGCATTCACAGATGTTGTTGCTGAGGAGCTGAAGAAGGGTGAGAAGATCCAGTTAGTTGGATTCGGTACTTTCGAGGTTTCTGAGAGAGCAGCAAGAGTTGGAAGAAACCCACAGACAAAGCAGGAAATCACAATCCCAGCTTCTAAGGCACCGAAGTTTAAAGCAGGTAAGGCTTTAAAGGATTCCCTGAACTAATTCTGGTGGAATATGTGGGAGAGCGTCATTGGACGCTCTCTTTTCTGTTATAAGGAGAAATAATATGAGATTAGATAAATTTTTAAAAGTATCACGCCTGATCAAGCGAAGAACGGTCGCCAATGAAGCCTGTGATGCAGGACGTGTTATGGTAAACGGAAAACCTGCCAAGGCATCCACCAATGTAAAAGTCGGAGACGAAATAGAAATTCTGTTTGGACAGAAATCCGTAAAAGTGCGTGTTACGGATATTCAGGATACGACCAAAAAAGAACAGGCGAAAGATCTGTTTGAATACATATCCTAGAAGTGTGGCGCATACTCTTTAACAGGAGGGCGCTTGTATGGAAGAAAGAGGACAGTCAAACAGCACAGGGCAGCATAAGCTGATCCTGCAGAACCGGAAAAGCGGAAGTTTTACCGGTGTAACGGATGTTGTAAATTTTGATGCAAATGAGATTATCCTTGACACAGAACTCGGACGGTTGACGATTAAGGGAAAAGAACTTCACGTAAACCGGCTGGACCTGCAGAAAAAAGAAGTGGAAATTGATGGAACCGTGGATATGCTTCAATATTCCGGAACACCTGGCCGGGGTGTCTTTGGAAAGTGGTTCGGTTAAGTGGAAGAGGGCAGGATTTTTGTACATTTTTTTCTGTTTGGGATGATAGCATTTGCGGCATATGACGGAATCCGTGTAATTCGTAGAATTTTTCCGCATGGGATCTTTATGATTTCCTTAGAGGATCTGGTATACTGGCTGGTCATTTCGTTTTGTTTTTTTCTGCATCTCTGTCAGGTAAATAATGGAAAAATCCGGGGCTATGTACTCCTGGGAAGCCTTCTGGGAGCGTGGATTTATTACAGTTTCTGCAGTCGGTTTGTTATGCGGTATCTGACGGAAAAGATTCATTATCTGAAAAAGAGGTTGAAAAAGTTCCGGGAAATGACTACAATAAAGTTAAATAAGCTTCGTAAAAGAAAGAAGCCTGAAGAATCGGAGAAAGAACATGAGAAAAACTAAAAGGCGTCGCCGTGGAGGCGGTACTGCAGGAATCATGATCATTGTGCTTGCATTTTTGGTTGTCATGACGGTTCAGATCTGCAGGATACGTGCAAAAGATGCGGAATATGCGGCAAAAGAAAAAGAATTACAACAGCAGTATGAGGAAGAAACCGAGAGATCTACGGAGATAGATGATCTTGAGACGTATATGAAATCCTCACAATATATTGAAGATGTGGCAAAAAGCAAGCTTGGACTGACTTATAAGAATGAAATCATCTTCAAGGAAAAGAAGTAGAAAAGAAGAATCTGTCTGAACAGGTTCTTCTTTTTCTTTAATGCATTGATGGAAGATTTGAGCGAAAACTTTTTTGAAAACCACAGAAAATCTGACAGAATATGCGTCATTGTCTGTGTATACTTGTCCCTCGAAAACAATTTTTTGGAGGTGTATCATGCGTACAGGACAATGGAAAACAATGGGGATAGGATCGCTGATCGGAAAAATGATCTATGCAGTATTCGGGCTGGCGGCAAGTATGTTATGTATCATGGGATATTATCCGGTGGTGCCGGCATTTTACACGGCATGCTGTCTGGATAAAAAGAGAAATTTTCTGCTATACATAGGACTGGTTGTGGGAATGGGCTGGTGCATGCCGGTGGCTGCGATTGTAAAATATCTGTTTATTCTTTTTGTACTGGGAATCGCAATCCGGTTTTATATATGGGCAAACAGGCGTTGCAGCGGATGGACGGCAGGAATGATTGCGGGAATTACAACGATCGCGATGAATACATCGGGACTTCTGATTCTGAATATGGAGAAAAAGGCATTGATCCTTGGCATCAGCGAAGGTGTGATCGTGTTTGCACTGGCAGTATTGTTCCATTATGGAATCGGAATGGGCAGTCAGATTTTCCGGGAGAGACATAAGAACCGGGTGGAAGAGGAAGGCGTGGAAACGATGGTTGGAATGGACCCTCAGGGGCGGATTCATGCATTTGCAGAGGCAGTTGACGAGCTTTCCGTGGCATTTGCCGCGATGGACGGCAGGCAAAAGCCAAAACAGCAGGATCATCTGGATATTCTTGCCCAGGAGATTACCGGAAAGTTGTGTGCGGACTGCGATGGATGTGTCGTGTGTTTAGAGCAGCAGAAACCGGATTTCTGGATAAAAATCCGCCGGATGCTGCAGGCAGTTGCACAACACAGTACCAAAGAAGAAATTTTAAGTCAGAATTTTATGGAAGAGTGTCCGCGTTATTCCGGGATGGTGGAAGAGGCAATCTGGGCTTTTTCCCGTATGGAACTCAATGAGGCATGGTATCACCGCCTGCAGGAGAACCGCAAGGTAATCGCGGATCAACTGGATGCGATGGCGGATGCTTTGCAGGACTGGGATCAGGGAATCCGGTGTATGGACCGGACAGAGCGTGTTCTGCTGGCAAAAATTGCGTTTGAGACAAGGGAACGGGGACTGGATGTAAAACAGATACATGTTTATGAGGACAAAGAAAAGCGGCGCATGGTGACCGCTTTGGTGGCAAGTAAGTGGGGAGGCGGAATTCCTGTTAAAAATTATCGAAAAGCGCTCGAGCGTGCTTCAGGCATGGCGGTCCGGCTGAAAGAGGATACCAGATCCATACTGACACAGGAACCGGTTATGATTACAGCGTATGAAGATACCTGCTTTTATGCATTATCCGGGGTTGCTTCGGAAAAAGAAGAGGGATCGAGTGTCAGTGGAGATAACTTTTCTCTGTTTTCGATGGAAAACGGGCATTATCATGTATGTGTCTCCGATGGTATGGGAAGCGGACCGTCTGCATTCCGGGAGAGCGATATGGTGGTAGAGCTGATGCAGAAATTTATGGAAGCAGGATTTCCTCAGGAGACGGCTATCCGCATGATGAATTCGGCAATGGTTCTGCAGGGAGATCGTGAGTCTTACTCTACACTGGATTTCATGGATCTGGATCTGTACAGTGGGCAGATGACGATTACCAAAATCGGTGCAGCAGCATCTTTTCTGAAACATAAAGACCGGGTGGAGTGCCTGCGGGCGTCCACACTTCCGGCGGGAGTCGATGCGTCCTGTACCGGGGATGTCATCCACAGAAAGCTCACACATGGGGATTTCCTTGTCATGGTTACGGATGGTGTGTTAGAATATCTACATGTGAAACATCCGGAAGAAAAGCTCGCGGAAATGATAAAAGAGATAAAAACAGAGAACGCAGGTACTTTTGCTGAAAAGCTGATGGAACATGTGATGCTTTTTACAGGAGGACATGCACCGGATGATATGACAATAGTGGTAAGCGGAATCTGGGAGAAATAATGATCGTACAGGTAGAAAAATTTATGAGAAAGTGGAATATGGTGCCGGAGGGAGGCAGGGTACTCGTTGGAGTGTCCGGCGGTGCGGACTCTGTCTGTCTGTGCCTGATTCTGTATGAACTTTCCACGAAAATGAATTTTTCACTTGAGGTTATCCACGTGGAGCATGGAATTCGTGGAGAAGAGAGTAAAAATGATGCGGTGTTTGTGGAACAGCTTTGTAAACAACGGGGGATTGTCTGTCATATCCGGAATGTTGATGTTCCACGTTATGCCAAAATACATCATCTGGGAGAAGAAGAGGCGGCACGAATTCTGCGATATCAGGTGTTTGCGGATGCAGCCGGGCAGGACAGAAACGTCCGGATCGCACTGGCGCATCATATGGAAGACAATGCGGAGACCATGCTGTTTCAGCTGATCCGGGGAAGCGGACTGGATGGACTGTGCGGGATGCGTCCACAGCGGACAGGAACAAACGGGGAAATCTATATCCGTCCCTTTTTGCAGTGCAGCAGGGAACAGATCGAACAATTTCTGGAGGAGCGGGGGCAGGGGTATTGTACGGACAGTACCAATGCCAACGAGTCCTACAGCAGAAACCGGATGCGAAAGAGGGTGCTTCCGGAACTGATACAGATGAATCCGCAGGCGGTACAGCATATGCAGACGGCGATGGAACAGCTGCAGCAGGTAAGAGATTATCTGGAAGAAGAGACGGTTTCCCTGGAGAAAAAATTTATTTCCGGGGAGAGGAAAAATGTGAAACTGGATACGGACGGGCTGGCAGAGCTTTCGCAGGCTGTCCGGATGCGGCTGATCCGCAAAGCTGTCTGGAAAGCTGCCGGGGCATGCAAAGATATTACGGCGGCACATTTGCAGGCAGTGGCGGATCTTCTGGAAAAACAGACCGGAAGATATGTAAAACTGCCCTATGGGCTGACCGCCACAAGAGTTTACAATGTGATCGAAATCATGGGAAAAAGAAAGGAAACGGAAAAGATCTGTCTGCCGATAGATACGGACCGGCTGCCGGAAAATCTGCTGGCCGGTGAATGGAAATTTTCGTTTAAAAAGTTTCTGTATGATGGGAATACCGATAAAATTCCACGAAAAATGTATACGAAATGGTTTGATTATGATAAGATAAAAGATAGTTTAGCTATACGTAACCGCCGAAAAGGAGACTATTTTGTGCTGGATGCGGCAGGACATCACAAGAAGCTGGAGGATTATTTCGTCAATGAAAAGATTCCGGCATCGCATAGAGATGAGCAGCTGCTTCTGGCCGGGGAGGATGAAATCTTCTGGATTGTCGGAGGGCGTATGGCATATGGCACAGGGATTTCCGATGCAACCCGATGGGTGCTGGAGATCACTGCCAGTAATAGCAGCCATTGAAGGAGGATAAGAGGATGGATTACAGTAAGAAACATGAGATATCGGTATATCTGACCGAGGAACAGTTAAATCAGCGGATTGCAGAGATCGGTGCACAGATCACGGAACGTTTCAAAGGCGAGTCGGTTTATCTGGTCTGTATCCTGAAAGGATCTATCTTTTTCACAACAGAACTTGCAAAGCGGATTGCGCTGCCAATGACGATCGATTTTATATCAGCATCCAGTTATGGAGCACAGACCCATTCTTCCGGTGTCGTAAATATCAAGAAGGATCTTGAACAGTCGATTGAAGGAGAGAACGTGATCGTTGTGGAAGATATTGTGGATTCCGGAAATACATTAAGCCGGCTGATGCAGCTGTTTGAGAGTCGTAATCCAAAAACTCTTACGATCTGTACGCTGCTGGATAAACCGGATCGCCGGGTGGTAGAAAACCTGCAGGTGGATTATACCGGATTTGTGATACCGGATAAGTTCGTAGTCGGATTTGGTCTTGATTACGATCAGAGATACCGTAATCTTCCGTATATTGGATTCGTGGAAGATGCGGATTAAAAAAAGGAGAGTAGTACATTGAATACAAAGAACAGACCCCGATTTGGAGGATTTGGTGTCTATGCGATGCTGATCCTGCTTGTGATTATTTTGTGGTATACATTTACCAACAACAGTACAACCAGTGATTTCACACAGAATAATCTCTGGAAAGCCATCCGTGAGGAAAAGGTTGTCAGTATCCGGGTAGAGCAGAACCGTGAAGTACCGACCGGTTATCTGAATATCAAACTGAAAGATGGTTCTACGGAACGGATGTATACCTCAGATGTGAACGAGATCCAGAAAGAATTAAAAGAAAAGGATTTTACCCAGTTTGTTGTGGATGATGTGCCGTCAGAGAGCTGGATTATGACACTTCTGCCATATCTTCTTATTTTTGGTGCCATCTTCATTCTGTTTATGATTATGAGCAACAATGCGGCAGCAAACAACAGCGGCGGCAAAATGATGAATTTTGGAAAAAGCCGTGCAAAGCTTTCCACCGAGGAAGATAACCATATGACATTTGAGAATGTCGCCGGTCTGAAAGAAGAAAAAGAAGACCTTGAGGAACTGGTGGACTTTCTGCGTGCACCAAAGAAGTATACAAACCTTGGTGCACGTATTCCGAAAGGTGTGCTCTTAGTCGGACCTCCGGGAACCGGTAAGACACTTCTGGCAAAAGCCGTTGCAGGCGAGGCCGGAGTACCGTTCTTTAGTATTTCCGGTTCCGATTTCGTAGAAATGTTTGTCGGTGTCGGAGCTTCGCGTGTCCGTGATCTGTTTGAGGATGCCAAGAAAAATGCACCGTGTATCGTATTTATCGATGAGATTGATGCTGTGGCCAGACGCCGTGGTACAGGTATGGGAGGCGGTCATGATGAGCGCGAACAGACCTTAAACCAGATGCTTGTTGAGATGGATGGATTTGGTGTTAATCAGGGAATTATCGTGATGGCAGCAACCAACCGTGTGGATATTCTTGATCCGGCGATCATGCGTCCGGGACGTTTTGACCGAAAGATTGTAGTCGGAAGACCGGATGTGGCAGGCCGTGAAGAAATTCTTCAGGTTCATGCAAAGAACAAGCCGCTGGGAGATGACGTTGATTTAAAACAGATCGCACAGACGACTGCGGGATTTACAGGAGCAGATCTGGAGAATCTGCTGAATGAGGCTGCTATTCTTGCAGCAAAAGAAAGCCGGGCATATATTCAGCAGGCAGATATCCAGAAAGCATTCATCAAAGTGGGAATCGGTGCGGAGAAACACAGCCGCGTGATTTCCGAAAAAGAAAAGAAAATTACAGCATATCATGAATCCGGACATGCCCTTCTGTTTCATCTTCTGCCGGATGTGGGACCGGTGCATACGGTATCCATTATCCCAACCGGTGCCGGGGCTGCGGGTTATACCATGCCGCTTCCGGAGAAGGATGAGATGTTTAACTCCAGGGGACGTATGCTGCAGGAGATCGTGGTAGATCTCGGAGGACGTGTTGCAGAGGAACTGGTATTTGATGATATTACCACAGGTGCCTCCCAGGATATTAAGCAGGCCACCAAGATGGCGCGCGATATGGTGACACGGTATGGAATGTCCGAAAATATCGGCCTGATCTGCTACAAAGATGATGACGATGAAGTATTTATCGGACGTGATCTGGCACATGCACACAGCTACAGTGAGGGAATTGCCTCTGCCATTGATGTGGAAGTAAAGCGTATCATTGATGAGTCTTATGAGAAGGCAAAAACAATCATTGCCGAGCATCGGGATGTGCTTGACCGCTGTGCAGCACTTCTTCTGGAGAAAGAAAAGATTACACGCGAAGAGTTTGAAGCATTATTTGAAGCATAAAAACCATGGATGGTCAAAATGACAGAAAAAGACCCTGTCGGAAAAAGTTTTCCGGCAGGGCCTTTTCATTTTGTGTATAATACACAAAAACAATGCTTGACTTTTGTGAAGTTTGTGCACACTTCTGCGTAGATCCATGGTACTATAATCACTGTAAAAACCCCCCAATACATTATATATAGTTTTTGCTATACCCCCATAGTAAAAATACCTTCTCCTAAAAAGACAGCGTTCGTAGCTGTCTTTTTTATTTATTTTTTTCAACTCTTACAATGACAATTTTACTTCCCGGTTCGTGTGTTCATAATGGCGCAGTGTCACACCGGCGGCGCGCAGCATTTTTTTGGATGCGATCACACCCGGGGTAGAAGCGTATTTGTCACTGTCGTAAACGACTTCACGGATACCACACTGGATAATGGCTTTGGCACATTCATTGCATGGAAAGAGCGTAACATATATGGTTGATCCTTCCAGGCTTCCGCCCCGGTAGTTGAGAATGGCATTCAATTCACTGTGGGTAGAGTAAAAGTATTTGTTGTCATCGCCTTCGCGTACCCATGGGAAATCATCATCGGAACATCCTGTTGGAAATCCATTATATCCCATGGAAAGAATTTTGTGTTTGTCACTGACAATACAGGCTCCAACCTGTGTGTTTGGATCTTTGGAACGCATACCGGAGAGCATGGCAACGCCCATGAAGTATTCGTCCCAGCTGATGTAGTCCTGTCGTTTTGTGCTCATATGTGTTAGCCTCCTTTGTGGTTTTTGTAAAAATAACGAGAGGGCAATAAGTCCATACTGACTTTTGCCCCCCTGAATATGGTAATATATGATTATTTGGTTCCAAAGATACGATCACCGGCATCTCCCAGACCCGGAACAATATATTTATGTTCATTTAAATGATCATCAAGTGCTCCGATGTAAAGATCAACATCCGGGTGAGCATCGGTAAGTGCTTTTACACCTTCCGGTGCAGCAATGATGCACATAAAACGAATGCTTTTTACACCCTTGTCTTTCAGCATCTGGATTGCCGCGATGGCTGATCCGCCGGTAGCCAACATCGGATCTACGACAAATACTTCGCGGTTGGCACAGTCTGCCGGAAGTTTGCAGTAATATTCAATTGGCTTTGCAGTTTCCGGATCACGGTAGAGACCGATATGTCCGACTTTTGCAGCAGGAATCATTTCCAGCATACCGTCTACCATGCCAAGTCCGGCACGCAGAATCGGTACCACTGCCAGTTTTTTTCCTTTTAATTCTTTTACGGTCGTCTTACAGATCGGAGTTTCGATCTCCACATCCTGTAACTCCAGATCACGGGTTGCCTCGTAACACTCAAACATTGCAACTTCGCCTGCAAGTGTACGGAAATCCTTAGAGCCGGTCTCGGTTCTTCTCATTAATCCGATCTTGTGCTGGATCAGTGGATGATCCATGACTACTACTTTTCCCATAAATTTATGCTCCTTCTTCTTCGTTGTTAAATTTTTTCACAAGTTTTTTGATTGATTTGCGCAGCGTTTCATAACAGAGTCCATAGGCTGGCAAAGCGCCTCCGTATGGATCTAATATTTCCAGTTCGTCCCCGACATATTTGGTAAGAACCTGTATATTTTCCGGAATCGCATTTTCAAACTGCTCCAAAATGCGTTCCCGGTGAATTTCTTCCATGGTGATGACAAGGGCATCTTCTGTCAGATCTTCCTCCGTCAGCTGCTGGGAAACATAATTTTCCATATTGATACCGTTGCTGATCAAAACAGCTTCCGCCTTTTGATTCATCGGCTCCTGAAACTGTACAACAAGGCCACGGGATAAAATCTCCAGCGGATGCCGCAGGGTAAAATCTCCCATGATACCGGCTGCCATTGCCTCGCGACAGGTTCCCGTCTGGGCAACGAAAATCAGTTTGTTATACTTCATATGATTACTCCTAATCGCAATGTATTACGGTATGACCGGCGGCTTTGAGCAGACGATTCATAATTGCCTGTCCGATCCGCGGGGTCTGAAAGCTCTCTGAATAAATGGCATCTACGTGCAGTTCATCACATTCTCGCAAAATCCTGTACAGATGCTGTGCAATGGCATCCTCATCCAAACGGCTGCCCATGGAAAGAATGACATCGGCGTGATAAGAAGGTCCGGATTCTTCCGTGGCAATGACAGCCACTTTCTGTCCGTTCTCCTGCTTTTGGTGCACCAGTGCATTGATCTTGGAAACAACAGCATCCGATGGTCCGTCTACGATTACCATATCGGCTTTTGGGGCATAATGTTTGTATTTCATACCCGGAGCTTTCGGTTTGCGTGTGTCATCTGCAGCAATAATGCCCGGATCAATGATAACCTCTTCGCCAAGCACCTCGGAAAGCATCTGCGGCGTAATGTAGCCGGGACGCAGTACCATAGGTTTTGATTCGGTCAGATCAATGATGGTAGATTCAATGCCGATACCGACCGGGCCGCCATCTAAAATCATGGCAATCCGACCGGATAAATCCTCTGCAACATGAGAAGCTTCTGTCGGACTCGGACGACCGGATGTGTTGGCACTTGGCGCAGCGATCAGACATCCGCTTTTGCGTATCAGATCAAGTGCAACCGGGTGATTGGGCATCCGTACAGCGACAGTATCCATTCCTCCGGTTGTTGCCATCGGAACGGCATCGCTTTTCCAGACGATCATCGTCAGGGGACCCGGCCAGAAAGCACCGGCCAGTTTGCGGGCAGCCTCCGGAACTTCACGTGCAACACGTTCCATATCGGAAAAGTCCGCAATGTGCACGATCAGGGGGTTGTCCGAAGGACGTCCTTTTGCTGCATAGATTTTGCGGGCAGCTTCCGGATGCAGGGCATCTCCGCCAAGACCGTATACCGTTTCTGTCGGAAAAGCGACCAGTTCACCCTCTGCGATCAGACGTCCGGCCTCTTCCATAATTGTTTCGTCAATCTGTTCGGGATTGACACGTTCTATTTTTGTATTCATCATATTCACACTTTGCTTTCCGCTTTATATCCTGTCTATTATAGTCCATAGGCTCTGGGATTGTCAATCGGATTAGCCGGCTGCTAAAGAAAATAATTGGTGAAAATGATAAAATATTCTAAAAACTATGGAATTTTATAGACAAAACGACGAATAATGAGGTATAATACATTCATCGGGACGGAGGAAGGCTATGAAAAAAGACAACAGATCCGTGATACAGACATTAACACTCATTTTTCAGTTTGGAATCAGTATGCTGGTGCCGATTTTTTTATGCAGTATACTGGGAGTGTGGCTGGGAAATCTGACAGGGATTAACTGGTTAATGATTCCGTTTTTCTTTATGGGAGCTTTGGCAGGGTTTACGAATATTTATAAGACAGTAAGGAAACTATACAGGCAGGAGGAAAAGAAAGAAAACCATGTTAAAAAGGATTAACGAAGCATTACCGGGGCTGGTCGTCTCAATTTTATTATATGGGGTGATTGTAGAACTGATCGGGGTATGGTTTGTAAAGGACAGGATTGCATATTCCATCGGGGTATGGTTTGGCATAGCGGTTGCCGTGGGGATGGCAATCAATCTTGCAACTGTGATCTTTGATTCTGTTACGATGGGGGACACCGCACATGCGACGCGAAGAATTGTCACAAAATCAATTCTTCGTTATGTAGTAGTGGTGATTTTGTTCGTGTTATTTGGGTATTTTCAATGGGGAAACCTGATTGCGGCTTTTCTTGGGCTGCTTGGTTTAAAAATTGGAGCATATCTTCAGCCTTTATGGGAGAAAGTAAAAGGAAGGAGGTGACTATATGAATGAGGGGATTTTACTGGCGTCGGATATCGACTTTATGATTCATGGAATTTTTAAAGTAAAAGTATTTGGTCAGGAAGTCTGGATCACCGACAGCCACGCATGTATTTTGATTGTTATGGCAGTAATGGTTATTTTTGCTGTGATTGCCAATCGCAAGTTAAAGCATGCCACCGAAAAACCGGATGCTTTTCAGAATATAATCGAGCTGATTGTAGAAAAATTAGACGGAATGGTGGATTCCACCATGGGAAAGTGGGCACCCAGATTCGTCAACTATATCAGCACGATTTTTATTTTTATACTGATGAGTAACATATCTGGATTGTTTGGCCTGCGCCCGCCGACGGCAGATTACGGAACCACGCTTGCACTTGCACTGATCACATTTTTCATGATCCGTTTCAACAAGGCAAAACACCAGAGTCTGAAAGAAATATGGACAGGTATGTGTTCACCGCTTCCGCCATGGCTTCCACTCTGGGCGCCGATCAACATTATCAGTGAGATTGCAATACCGATCTCATTGTCGCTGCGTCTGTTTGCAAATGTGTTGTCAGGAACCGTAATCATGGCACTGGTATACGGTTTGCTTGGGGTAATTGCAACGGCATGGCCGGCAGCACTGCACGTATATTTTGATCTGTTTTCCGGAGCAATCCAGACGTATGTGTTCTGTATGCTCACAATGACTTATGTGTCACAGGCGTGTGGAGAAGATTGAAATGCATCCTCAAGATGCATTTCCTACGCAAATCGCTTCCGCGTAAGCGGAACTCTCATGCGATTTGCTCCTTGTATCAAAACAAGTATTTAATTTAAGGAGGATTTTACTATGAATATTTCAGGACAGGATTTAATCAGAGCATGTTCGGCTATCGGTGCAGGACTTGCAGTTATTGCAGGTATCGGACCTGGTATTGGACAGGGTATCGCAGCCGGACACGGCGCAGCAGCCGTGGGACGTAATCCGGGAGCAAGGGGACAGATTATGTCCACCATGCTGTTAGGTCAGGCAGTTGCAGAGACGACAGGTCTGTATGGTCTTGTTGTCGCACTGCTTTTACTTTTTGTACATCCGCTTGGATAAAGGAGGGGCAAACGAGTGTTAGCTGCACAGGAATTTTTATTTGATTTAAATCCACAGCTGCTCTTTGATGCTGCCCTGCTGGCAATTGCAGTATTTTTCCTTTATATGCTGATGTCATATCTGCTGTTTAATCCCGCGCGGAAACTTTTAAAAGACCGTCAGGATCACATTTCATCGGAACTGGATGAGGCCAGCGCCGACAAAGAAAAAGCAGCAGCGCTGAAAGCGGAGTATGAGGCAAAGTTAAAAGAAATTGACAAGGAAGCGGAAACGATTCTGGCAGATGCCAGACAAAAGGCGTTAAAGAACCAGAACCGCATTGTCAATGAGGCAAAGGAAGAAGCTGCACGCATTGTAAAACATGCACAGGAGGAGGCACTTCTGGAAAAGAAGCATGCCATGAATGATATGAAACAGGAAATGATCACTGTGGCATCCCTGATGGCACAGAAAGTTGTGGCATCTTCCATTACCGCAGAGATTCAGAGCACACTTGTGGATGAAACATTAAAAGAAATGGGTGAATCGACATGGCAAAATTAGTATCCAAAACATATGGGGATGCTTTGTTTGCGCTGGCGGTTGAAGAACATATGGTGGATCCATTATATGAAGAGGCGCAGGCTGTTGCACAGATTCTGCGTGAAAATACAGAACTGACCCGCCTGATGAATCATCCCAAAATCGAAAAAGAAGAAAAAGTCAGACTGATCGAGGATATTTTCAAAGGACGTATCGGTGATGAACTGGTGGGACTGCTTCGGATGCTTGTACAAAAAGGGCATTATAAGGAGACCGATCAGGTATTCACTTATTTTATTGACCGTGTCAAAGAGTATAAAAAAATAGGTACTGCCTATGTCACATCGGCGATGGAACTGACACCGCAACAGAAACAGGCGGTGGAACAAAAGCTGCTCGACACGACAAAGTACGTTCAGTTTGAGATACATTATACCACGGACCCCGCACTGATCGGAGGCATGGTCATCCGGATCCGGGACCGTGTTGTGGACGGCAGTGTCCGGACCAGACTGGAACATCTGACAAGAGACTTAGAACGTATACAATTGAAAGTAGGTGAGTGCGCTCCATGAATTTAAAACCAGAAGAAATCAGTTCTGTCATTAAGGAGCAGATCAAAAGATATGCTTCCCAGCTGGAAGTGGCAGATGTGGGAACCGTCATTCAGGTGGCGGACGGCATTGCACGTATCCATGGACTGGAAAATGCGATGCAGGGAGAATTGTTAGAATTTCCGGGAGAGGTATACGGTATGGTACTGAACCTGGAGGAAGATAATGTCGGTGCGGTACTTCTCGGAAGTCAGCACAATATCAATGAGGGAGATACGGTTAAAACAACCGGACGTGTGGTAGAAGTGCCGGTAGGAAATGCACTGCTCGGACGTGTTGTGAATGCGCTCGGACAGCCGATTGACGGAAAGGGACCGATCACAACGGATAAATACCGTCCGGTAGAACGTGTGGCATCCGGTGTCATTTCCAGAAAGGGAGTGGATACACCACTGCAGACCGGTATCAAAGCCATTGATTCCATGGTGCCGATCGGAAGAGGACAGCGAGAACTGATCATCGGAGATCGTCAGACCGGAAAGACCGCGATTGCAATTGACACGGTTATTAATCAGAAAGGGCAGGGGGTAAAGTGTATTTATGTGGCAATCGGCCAGAAAGCTTCTACCGTTGCCAATATTGTCCAGACACTCGAAGAGTATGGAGCTTTCAGTTATACAACCGTTGTTGCGGCTACGGCAAGTGAACTTGCGCCTTTGCAGTATCTTGCTCCGTATTCCGGCTGTGCAATCGGCGAAGAGTGGATGGAGAATGGCGAAGATGTACTTGTTATCTACGATGATTTGAGCAAACATGCCATGGCATACCGGACCCTGTCGCTGCTGTTAAAGCGTGCACCGGGCCGTGAGGCTTATCCGGGTGATGTCTTTTACCTGCATTCACGTCTGCTTGAGCGTGCGGCACGTCTGTCGGACAAACTGGGAGGAGGTTCCCTGACGGCATTACCGATCATTGAAACGCAGGCGGGAGATGTATCTGCATATATTCCGACCAATGTGATTTCTATCACAGATGGGCAGATTTATCTGGAGACGGAGATGTTTAATGCCGGTTTCCGCCCGGCAATCAATGCGGGACTTTCCGTTTCCCGTGTAGGAGGAGCCGCACAGATCAAGGCGATGAAAAAGATTGCGGCGCCTATCCGTACAGAACTGGCACAGTACCGGGAACTGGCTGCATTTGCACAGTTCGGTTCCGAACTGGATGCAGACACGAGTGAGAAACTGGCACAGGGAGAACGATTAAAAGAAATCTTAAAACAGCCGCAGTATCAGCCGATGCCGGTTGCAAAACAGATCGTTATCATCTATGCGGCAGTGAAAAAGTATCTTATGGACATTCCGGTAGAGGAAATTCTGCATTTTCAGGATGCGTTACTCGAACTTATTGATACCAGATATCCGGAGATTACCGGAAAGATTACAGAGACGCAGGTGATCGATGAGGAGACGGAACAGAAACTGATAGCAGCTATTCAGGAAACGAAAAAAGAATACCTGGCGTGAGGGTATGATAACAGGGGGTGATAACACATGGCGTCTATGAGGGATATAAAAAGACGAAAAGGAAGTATCCAGAGCACACAGCAGATTACCAAAGCCATGAAACTTGTTTCTACCGTAAAACTCCAGAAAGCCAAAGGGCGGGCAGAACAGACAGATCCCTATTTTCAGTATATGTACCGGACGGTAAGTTCCATTTTAGCACACAGCGGCAATATGGATCATCCATACTTAAGAAGCGGAGAATCCAAAAAGAAAGCGATCGTTGTACTGACTTCGAATCGTGGACTTGCAGGAGGATATAATGCGAATGTGGTGAAACTGATCACAGAAAGTGATGATGTTGCCAAAGAGGATGTCGTGATCTATGCAGTTGGCAGAAAAGGAATTGAGATACTGGAGCGAAAAGGATATCACATCGAGGTAGATGCCTCGGAAATTATGGAAAATCCGACATATCCGGATGCAGCAGCACTCTGTAAGAGAGTGCTCGACGATTTCGCGGAAGGAAAAATAGGAGAGATCTATCTGGCATATACGCATTTTAAAAATACCGTTAGTCAGGAAGCGCAGCTGATCCGTATGCTTCCGGTGGAAGTAAGTGAACCTTCGGAGGAAAAGTCTTCCAGAGAAATTCTTATGAATTATGAGCCAAACGAACAGGAGGCTCTGAATCAGATTATTCCAAAATATGTGACAAGTCTGTTTTATGGGGCACTGGTAGAAGCCGTGGCAAGTGAAAACGGTGCCCGCATGCAGGCCATGGATTCCGCAACAAGCAATGCGGAAGAGATGATAGAGGATCTTTCCTTAAAATATAACCGTGCAAGACAGGGATCTATCACACAGGAATTGACGGAAATTATTGCGGGAGCAAATGCGATAGAGTGACGTAATAAAGGAGAAGAAACATGGAAAATAAAGGAGCAATAGGAAAGATCACGCAGGTGATCAGTGCCGTGCTCGATATCAAATTTCCGGAAGGGCATCTTCCGGAGATCAATGATGCAATCCGTATTCCTTTAAAAAAGGGCGGAGAACTGATCGTTGAAGTAGCACAGCATCTGGGGGATGATACCGTGCGTTGTATTGCACTCGGACCGACGGACGGACTTGTCCGCGGTATGGATGCTATAGCGACGGGAGGACCGATTTCGGTACCGGTAGGAGAAAAAACACTTGGCCGTTTGTTTAATGTGCTGGGAGAGCCAATCGATGAAATTGCACCTCCGCAGACCAAGGAGCACTGGCCGATTCATCGGAAGGCACCTTCGTTTGAGGAACAGGCAACTTCCCAGGAAATGTTAGAGACAGGGATTAAAGTTGTCGATCTGCTCTGTCCGTATCAGAAAGGCGGAAAAATCGGATTGTTTGGAGGAGCCGGTGTAGGAAAAACCGTGCTGATCCAGGAACTGATCCACAACATTGCCACAGAGCATGGTGGATATTCGGTATTTACCGGAGTCGGAGAGCGTACCCGTGAGGGAAACGATCTGTATTATGAAATGAAAGAGTCGGGAGTTATCGATAAGACAACCATGGTGTTCGGACAGATGAACGAACCGCCTGGGGCACGTATGCGTGTAGCGCTTACCGGACTTACGATGGCAGAATATTTCCGTGATAAAGGCGGAAAAGATGTTCTGTTATTTATTGATAATATTTTCCGTTTTACACAGGCAGGATCGGAAGTGTCTGCCCTGCTCGGACGTATGCCGTCCGCGGTAGGTTATCAGCCGACCTTACAGACAGAGATGGGGGCATTACAGGAACGAATTACATCCACAAAGAACGGATCTATCACTTCCGTACAGGCGGTATATGTGCCGGCCGATGATCTGACAGACCCGGCACCGGCCACAACGTTTGCGCATCTGGATGCCACAACGGTATTGGATCGTTCCATCGTGGAACTTGGAATTTATCCGGCAGTGGATCCGCTGGCTTCTACTTCGCGTATCCTTGACCCGAGAATTGTCGGGGAAGAACATTTTAAGGTTGCGCGTGGAGTACAGGAGATTTTGCAGAAATATAAAGAACTGCAGGATATCATCGCAATTCTCGGTATGGATGAATTGTCGGAGGATGATAAGCTTGTTGTCAGCCGGGCACGTAAAGTACAAAGATTCCTGTCGCAGCCGTTTTCCGTGGCAGTACAGTTTACCGGACTGGAAGGCAAATATGTTCCGGTGGAAGAGACCATCCGCGGATTCCGTGAAATTCTGGATGGAAAACTGGATGACGTGCCGGAAAGTTATTTCCTGAATGCCGGAACAATTGATGAGGTAAAGGCGGCATATGCAGGGTAATGTGTGTGCCGGCTGGAGGAAACAGAGATGGAAAAGACATTTGATGTAGAAATCGTCACGCCGGACCGCGTTTTTTATAAGGGAACTGCGGATCTGCTGGAATTTAATACGGAATCCGGCGAGATCGGTGTATATCGTGATCACATTCCACTTACAACGGTACTGGAACCGGGGCTTGTCACGATCCATCATGGGGATGAAGAACAGGTGGCAGCAGTGCATGCCGGATTTGCCGAGATTCTGGGAGATAAGGTAACACTTCTGGCAGAACTGGCAGAATGGCCGGAAGAGATTGATCTGGAGCGTGCGGAAGCCGCAAGAGAGCGAGCAGAGGAGCGGATTCACAACAGAAATGACAATCTGGATTTAAAGCGCGCGGAATTTGCATTGCATAAGGCTCTGATCCGTATTAATCTTGCAGAGTATCGATAAGTGAAAATGGAAATAAAAGGGAGGGTATTTCATGGGAATATCCTCCCTCTTTTATGGACTTTTACACCGGAGTTTGGTACAATCGTAGTAGTAAGTTTGTATACAAATGAGGAGATATTGTGTACCGGAAGTCGTGAAGAAGAACGGGTCTATGTAGGCGAATTCCCAGTTGCAGCAATAAATAGTTTGAGAAGGCGTATCGCATAATTTCTTTGGGAGGCGGGCGCCTTTTCGATGATGTGGATCAGTGTCATTGCATCTTTTTGTTGCCATTCCCGCTCTGTTTCAGAGATTTCTCCAAACATCATATAATCTAAATTCATATCTAACGATTTGGCAATCGCCAGCATGGTTTCCACAGACATACCACACATCCCGCGTTCAATATCGGAACAGTATTTTGTTGCCCGGTTGATCCGCACCGCCAGTTCATCCTGCGAGAGTCCAAGTTGTATCCGCTTATGGCGAATCCGTTCGCCAACTGCAATTCTATCATAAGGTTCCCGTTTCTTATTCATTTCGTAATCCTCTTTATTCCCCCAAATTCCAAATTTTCTTATATAAAGATAGTATCAGTTATTAAAATATAATAAACACTTTTCAAACGTAAAATATAGGTGCGTTTAGGACTTGAGTATTTGTGCGTTTACAAACGGAAAAACGGGGAAATTCGCCAATTTTCGCGTGTAAACGTACTGTGAAAGGGTAAAGACATGAGGTAAAATATCATTTGTTACAAAACAAATATGATTATGAAATAATTATGGATCATAAAAAATGCTGATTGATTTTCATACACATATTCTTCCGGGAATAGATGACGGAAGCCGGAATGTAGAAATGTCACTAAGAATGTTAGCAGCGCAGAGGGAGCAGCAGGTTGATGAAATCGTAGCAACTCCTCATTTTTATGCGCAGAAAGATTCTGTGGAAGAATTTTTATTGCGCAGACAGTGCAGCTATGAAAAATTGAAAACGAAAATGGCAGAGACAAATCTGGATCAGAAGCTGCATCTGGCAGCGGAAGTCTATTACTTTCAGGGAATCGGAAGTGCTGGAATGATCCCGAAGCTTTGTGTGGAAGGAACACAGACACTTCTTCTGGAAATGCCGTTTGCCCAGTGGAATTCTGCCATTTATGCAGATGTGGAGAAACTGGTACGACACCAGAAACTGAAAGTTGTCCTTGCCCATATTGAGCGTTATTACGAATTCCAGAAGAAAAAAGAAATCTGGGATGCCGTCATGGAACTTCCGTTATACAAGCAGATGAATGCAGGCGTATTTCTGAACTGGAAAAAGAGGCATAAAGCGTTTCAGCTTGCAAAAGAAGCCACAACCATTATTCTTGGCAGTGATTGCCACAACATGGATACCCGGCATCCAAATCTTGCCGAGGGGCGCATCGTGCTTGCAAAGAGATTTGGCGAAGCGTTCCTCCAGAAAACGGATCGCCTGACCAGGGAGGTACTGCAGTGAGCGAAAAAAAGAAAACCATGCGTGCAGTTATAGAAATTATCATTGCCGTACTTGTAATCATTGCTGTATATTTTATCATCCGTGGGATGGATCGGCACGATGTGCGTATCCAGCAGGCAGCTACAGAAAATGAAACGCAGCGTGTGTGGAAAGAATTTCAAGAAAAAACCGTCTCGATCAAGCTACATAAAAAGACCTGGAAATTTGCCCATCCGGTTCAGACGTATCTCTTTATCGGAACGGACAAAAGCGGAAACGAAGATGCCGAGGGAGAAGAATATCATGGCTCGATGGCAGATGCACTGATGCTTGTTGTTGTGGATGAAGAAGAAAAAGCATATGGGATTTTGCAGCTGAACCGGGACACCATCACTGAAGTGCCAATGCTTTTGCAAGACGGAAGCGCTAATGCCAGTGCACAGATGCAGCTTTGCACGGCACACTGGTATGGAAAGGACAAGGCTGCAAGCTGCGGCAATACGGTGGAGACCGTATCCAAAATGCTTGGCGGTCTGCCTATTGATGGATACTATGCATTAAAAATGGATGCGATGCCACTTCTGAATCATGAGGTGGGGGGAGTAACCGTTACACTGGAAGATGATATGACCAAGCTGGATCCGGCTATGAAGAAAGGTGCAACGCTTACCTTGACAGACCGGCAGGCAGAACTGCTCATGCAGTCCCGGTATGCCATGGATGACGATCGCAATACGCAGCGTATGCGCCGCCAGCAGATCTTTTTAAACGCATTCATGAAAAAGATAAAAAAACAGAATGCGGGGGATGTCAATGCGACCGTGAAATTATATGACCGGCTGCGCCCGTATGCGACGACAGATATTAAGATGAATGATCTGACTGCCCTGTTAAAGGATATGCAGGGATATACAGACAAAGGAATTATCACAATCGACGGTACATCCAAAATTGGAGAAAAGCTGCACGATGGGAAAAAGCACTGGGAGTTTTATATGGATGAAGATTCACTGGAGACATCCATGAAACAACTGTATCCACTGGTGCAAGAGAAAGGAAAGTAACGAATGAACCAGGAAAACCAACTGACAGAGCAGAACAGCGAAGAAACCGAAATTGATCTGCTTGAAATTTTTTATCTGCTGCGGGCAAAGCTGGTATGGCTGATTCTCGCATTTGTGATCGGGGGAGTGGTTGCAGGCTCCATCACACATTTTCTGATCACACCAAAATATACGGCAACTGCAAAAATGTATATGATTTCCGCATCCAGTGGAAGTGTGCTTGATCTGTCGGATTTCAATATCGGAACATCCCTTTCCCAGGACTATACCGAATTGATCAAAATCCGTCCCGTGTTCAATGAAGTTATTGATAACCTGAATCTGGGTATGGAATATGAAGATCTGCTGAAAAAAGTAGATATTTCAGTTGTCGGGGATTCACGGTTACTTGCCGTGTCGGTGGAGGACAATGATCCAAAACTTGCACAGTCGATGGTCAATGAACTTGTAGATACAGCGGTAACCTATATTCCGAAAGTTATGAATGCATCTGAGAATGCACAGCCGACCATTGCGGAATATGCAGTGGTTCCAGATGAACAGAGTTCTCCGAACCTCGCAAAAAATACCATTCTCGGAGCGATTCTTGCAATGCTTCTCGTAGCTGTGGTCTTCGTAGCACGTATGCTTATGGATGACAGCTTAAATACGGCAGAGGATGTCGAAAAAGAATTTGGTATCATGCCGTTTACCGTTATTCCGGAGGGGGACATTGAAGAAATTTCCGATGAGGTAGAAAAAGCGATCAGTAAAGAGAAAAAGAAAAGAAGGAAGAAAAAGTAATGGAATTTACACCGAAAAACCGTGCGACCGTCCAGAATATGCCGAAACTTCCGTATGCGGTAGAGGAAGCACTGAACCGTCTGCGCGTCAATGTGAGCTTTCTTGGAAGCAAAGTGAAAAAAATCATGGTGATATCCAGCGCTCCAGATGAGGGAAAAAGTTTTGTTGCCATGCAGCTGTGGCGGCAGATGGCAGAAGCCGGCAGCAAGAGCATTCTTGTGGACATGGATCTGCGCAAGAGTGTTATGGTTGACAAATATCAGGTTGTCCGGGAAGACAATGGAAAAATTCTGGGAACTTCCGATTATCTGGCAAGTGACGATACGCTGGACAAATATGTGTTGCGTACCAATATCGGAGCGGGAGATCTCCTTCCGAATAAAGAAAATATTATTAACCCGTCCATGCTTCTCGAAGGACAGAAACTGGCAAGTACATTTGAGGAACTGGATGAAAATTATCGTTATACGTTTATTGATGCTCCACCATTGAATCTGGTATCGGATGGAGAAAAGATCGGCTCGCTGTGTGATGGCGCACTGCTGGTTGTCCGCGCAGGAGAAACGCCAAAGGCAATGGTTCGTAATTCGATCCGCCAGTTGGAGCGTGCCGGGTGTCCGGTTGTCGGCATTGCACTCAGCCGTGCCAAAGGCGCTGCAAGTGGATATTATCACAAATATGGCAACTACTATGGCAAGAGTTATTATGGAAAAGGCTATGGGTACTATGGAAAACAGGGATATTACGGTTATGGAACAGAGCCAAAATAGGTGATTCCCCAAAAGGGTTTTCACATAAATCAATCATCAGGGAAAGGAGGATTATATCCCAATGAACAAATTAATCAAGAAGGTGCTGGTAGGTATTACCGCTGCTACTATGATGTTTGGATCTGTTTGTACTGCTTATGCTGCAACAGATTCTGCAACCGTAGCTCCAGCTCCGGAAAAACAGACAAACGTCAAGGCTGATAATGGCGCAAAGGTAAGTACCGCAGCAAACGGTACAGCAACCGTAAAGGCTTTACCAAAGACAACAAAGAAGAGTGTTACAGTAGCTTCTAAGGTTGTTGTAGATGGAGTCTCTTACAAGGTTACAGCAATTGGAGCAAAGGCTTTTGCAAATGCTACAAAAGCTACAACTGTTACACTTCCAGCCAGCATCAAGACCATTGGCGCTCAGGCATTTACAGGTGCAAAGTCTGTAAAGACAATCGTCATCAAGTCTGCTTCCGTAAAGGTTGACAAGACTGCATTTAAGGGTGTAGACACCAAAAAGATGACAATCAAGGTTTCCGGTATGTCTGCAAAGCAGCTGAAAGCATTCAAGGCTCAGCTGAAGAAAGCCGGATTCAAAGGAACCGTAAAGAAAGTTTCTAAATAATCTCGGGTTCTTGAAAAGGGCGCACAGAGTTGATTCTGCTGTGCCCTTTCCTATAGAAAAAATCGGGAATGAACAAAAGTAATAAGAATCATAAAAACGAAAGAGAGGAGACATCATGTATCAAAAAGCAAAAAACAGCTGGATCAAACACATTGATTTTGTGATACTGGACATTCTGTGTCTGCAGGTTTCTTTTTTCCTGGCGTATCTCGTCAGACACCGGAACCTGAATTTATACTCCAATTCCGTGTATGGAAACCTTGCCATCGTGTTGATCCTGATCGATGTATGCATGATGTTCTTTTTAAATACATGTAAGAACGTACTGAAACGCGGATTTCTCATAGAACTGGCGGCAACCATGCGTCAGGTCAGCCTGGTGATACTGTTTGCCGTGCTTTATCTGTTCTTTGTGAAAGATGCGGGTGATTTTTCTCGTATTACACTGTTTCTGACCGCTATCTTTTATGCTATAATCAGTTATGGAATAAGAATTTTGTGGAAACGGCATGTGTTGCGGAACCTGCGGCTTGGAAAAAAGAATTCTATCGTGATATTGACCGACTGGGCAAATCTTCCGCAGGTGCGGGAAGATGTCGAAAATCACAGCTATGAACTGTTTCAGGTTCGAGGAATCGCTGTGATCGATGTCAATGAAAAGAAAACACTTCCCGAAAAACTGGGGGACATCCCATTTGTGGCAGAGGGAGAATCCGTTATGGATTACTTGTGCCATGCATGGGTGGATGAAGTATTTATCGATCTGCAGCCTGATGATCCGCGGGTAGACAGATGGATCGACCAGCTGACGGAAATGGGAGTAACGGTACATCTGAAGCTTGCCAACCGGATGGATCTGGCGGCGAACAAACAGTTTGTGGAAAATCTGGGACGATACACGGTGCTGACCACAAGCATCCGCACCGTGAGTACCTGGGAACTGTTTCTCAAACGGCTGATGGATATTCTTGGAGGCATCGTCGGCTGCATCCTCACTGGAATTCTGTTTCTGATCCTTGCACCGATGATCTATCATGAATCGCCCGGCCCGATCTTCTTCGGACAGACCAGGATTGGAAAGAACGGCAAGAAGTTTACGTGCTATAAATTCCGCAGTATGTATCTGGATGCGGAGGAACGCAAAGCGGCACTTGCTGCAGAAAACCGTGTATCGGACGGAATGATGTTTAAACTGGATTTTGACCCGCGCATCATCGGCAGCAGGCGTCTGCCGGACGGGACGATAAAAAAGGGGCTTGGAAATAAGATCCGTGACTGGTCCATCGATGAGTTTCCACAGTTCTGGAATGTACTCAAAGGGGATATGTCTCTGGTAGGTACACGACCACCAACGGAAGATGAGTGGGTGAAATATGAGCTGCACCATAGAAGCCGCCTGGCAATCAAACCGGGGATCACCGGGATGTGGCAGATAAGCGGGCGCAGTGAGATTACGGATTTTGAACAGGTGGTAGCACTTGATCGCAGTTATATTGCGAACTGGAGCCTGGGACTTGATGTGAAAATATTGTGCAAAACAGTGGGAGTCGTGCTGAGACATGAAGGTGCGATGTGAGCGGTAAATGAATATTACGATATCTGATTGAGGAGTATGATAAGTATCGAAATGTGTAAAAACGAAGAAGATCGGCATCGGTCAGTTCATCCGCCGGACAAGCCTGGATGAATTCCCACAGTTTATCAATGTGCTAAAAGGCGATATGAGCCTGGTAGGCACAAGACCGCCGACAATCGACGAGTGGGAGAAATACGAATCCCACCATCGCGCACGCATGGCATTCCGACCGGGAATCACCGGACTGTGGCAGGTCAGCGGACGAAGCAATATCACGGATTTCGAGGAAGTCGTGAACCTCGACACGAAGTATATCGATAACTGGAGCATCGGGCAGGATTTGAAGATTATGTTGAAGACGGTCAAGAGTATTTTGGTAAATGAAGGGGCAATATAGAGGATAGGAAAGATGATTATTACAGAGACACCGTTTCGCATGTCTTTTTTTGGCGGCGGAACCGATATGGAAGATTTTTTTAGAGAATATGGTGGAGCAGTATTATCTACGACATTTGATAAATATTGTTATGTGAATGTTCGACATTTACCAAGATTCTTTGATTATTCAACAGAGCTATCGTACTCGAAGACAGAGCGTGTGACAGATGTGGAACAAATTCAACATCCGGCGATTCGAAATGCAATGAAGATGCTGGATATGCATGAATTGCGCTTGACGTATGAAGCAGACCTTCCGGCTCGTTCCGGACTTGGCACATCCAGCTCGTTTGCGGTTGGAATGTTGAATGCATTCTATGCGTTAAAAGGAAAATATGCGGATAAAAAGAAACTGGCGGATGAAGCGATTTATCTGGAAAGAGAACTTTGTCAGGAAGCCGGAGGATGGCAGGATCAGATTGCTGCAGCTTACGGAGGATTAAATCGCATTAATTTTAATGCAGATGGATATGAAGTCTGCCCGGTTATTATATCACCGGAGAGGAAGAAAAGGCTCAATAATAATCTGTTAATGTTCTTTACCGGCTTTACTAGATTCTCATCCGATGTTCAGAAACAGAATGCAATTGGTAAGGCGGACAAGGTTATACAGTTAAAAGAAATGTTATCACTTGTTGATGATGCAGAGCGTCTTCTTACAGATAGAGATTCTGATTTGGACGAATTTGGTCGATTGTTGGATCATACCTGGAAATTAAAGCGGCAGACAGGATCGGCAGTGTCGACATCCAATATTGATAACTTGTATGAAAAAGGAATGAAAGCCGGAGCGCTCGGAGGAAAACTTCTTGGAGCGGGCGGCGGTGGATTCCTTGTATTTTATGTGCAGCCTGAAAAGCAGGAGAGAGTAAAACTCGCGATGGAAGATTTGATGTATATTCCGTTTGAGTTTGAAGATAGTGGCACCAGAGTGATTCATTATACACCGGAAATTTATATTCCGAAGGAGTAATCGGTTATGAAAGTTGTAATTATGGCAGGGGGAAAGGGAACTCGAATCGCATCCGTAGCAAGCGATATCCCTAAACCAATGATTCCGATACAGGGAAGACCGATTCTTGAACATGAAATTGTTTGCCTCAGAGAGCAGGGATTTACGGATATTCTGATCACGGTAAGCCATCTTGGAAATATGATTATGGAATATTTCGGAGATGGTTCAAAATTGGGCGTTCATATTGAATACTATTTTGAAAAAGAGCCACTTGGCAACGCAGGAGCACTATTTAGGATCAAAGATCGACTTACAGATGACTTCCTCTTATTAAATGCGGATGCAATGTTTGATATTGATTTCAATCGGTTTGTTCAATATCACAGAGAACATGCAGCGGTTGCAACGCTGTTTACGCATCCAAACAGTCATCCATATGATAGCGGGTTGATTATAGCAGATGAGCAGATGGCAGTGCAAAGCTGGCTGGCAAAGGAAGATGATCGCCCCCAATATTATAAGAATCGTGTGAATGCCGGACTTCATGTTTTAAATAAATCAATTTTAAATCACACAATTGAGGGTGCGAAAGTTGATCTTGATCGGCAATTGTTAAAACCATTTGCAGGTAGTGGAAAAATGTATTGTTACGACAGTCCCGAATATGTAAAAGATATGGGGACGCCTGAGCGCTATTATGCGGTATGTAAGGATTTCGAAAATGGTATCGTTCATGCGAGAAATTTGAGACATAAGCAGAAAGCAATATTTATAGATCGGGATGGAACCATTAATGAGTATGTAGGTTTTCTTACAGATATCAATGATTTTCATTTGATTGATGGCGTGGTGGAAGCAATTCGTAAGATTAATCAAGCCGGATATCTTGCGATTGTGGTAACAAATCAACCGGTGATTGCCAGAGGGGAAGTTACCCTTTCTGAGTTGCAGCAGATTCATAACAAGATGGAAACTCTCCTGGGTGAGAATGGGGCTTATGTAGATGCCATATATTTTTGTCCGCATCATCCGGATAAAGGATTTGAGGGAGAACGTATTGAATACAAAGTAGATTGTTCGTGCAGAAAACCGAAACCGGGAATGTTGTTGAAAGCTGCAGAAAATTTCAATATTGACTTATCCAACTCATGGATGATCGGTGATGGAAAAAATGATGTGCAAGCTGGAAATAATGCCGGATGCCATACGGCATTGATTGGAAGAGACGATTATGGACAAGACAAAACAGTATCGTCGCTGTTGGATTTTGTCGGTACCATAGGAGAATAAAAATGCTTGAAAAGAATATACAGAGACATATTGATACATTGACTCAACGATATCCTGCATTAGAAGTAAATTCCAAAGATATTGCAGAGGCGTATTTGATATTAGAAGAGTCATATCAAAATGGCGGCAAGTTACTGATTGCGGGGAATGGTGGTTCAGCAGCGGATGCAGAGCATATTGTTGGTGAGCTTATGAAAGGATTCAAATCCTCTAGAAAAATAGAAAAGAAGTTTGAACAAGCATTGCTCAATGAAAATCAAGAGTTGGGAAATGTTCTGGCAGAAAATCTGCAAGGTGCACTTCCGGCGATAGCGTTGGACGGACATTTAGCATTATCTACAGCATATATGAATGACTGCGAGCCGTTATTATGCTTTGCACAGCAGGTTAATGGATATGGACGGCAAGGAGACGTATTCCTCGGAATTTCTACGAGTGGAAATAGTAAAAATGTATTATATGCTGCGGTAACAGCACATGCAAAGGGAATGAAAGTGATTGGGTTGACTGGTGCAAAAGACAGTGCACTGTGTCGGATGAGTGATGTTTGCATTTGTGCGCCACAGACAGAAACTTATATGATTCAGGAATTGCATTTGCCAATTTATCACTGTTTGTGTTTGATGTTGGAAGAAAAGTTTTTTGGAGAATAATTACATGGAATGCTTACAAAAACAGCCACTATTGAATACTTCTGTGAATAACGTAAGTATGGATGAGACGATACAGGCGATAGATACATTTATTCAACAAAAGAAAAGGTCTTATATTGTCGCAATCAATGTTGATGTTGTTATGAAAATTGAGAAAGACACATATCTCAAAGAAATTACAGATCAGGCTGATATGGTTTTAGTAGATGGTAAACCCTTGATTTGGATTTCAAAGATACATAAGAGACCGGTAAAAGCTAAGATTTCCGGCTCTGACCTGGTCCCTCAATTATGTGAGAAAGCAGCAAAAAGTGGATACACCATATTTATTATTGGTGGAAAAGACGGAATTGCAGAACAAGCAAAGCTGCGTTTGGAAAAACAAATGCAGGACATAAGAATTGTAGGAACATATGCACCACCGCTTGGTTTTGAAAAGGATCAGCAGGAATTGGATAAAATCAATCGGATGATTTCTGATGTTCATCCTGATTTACTGATTGCCTGTTTCGGTTGTCCCAAGCAGGAAAAGTGGATCTACGAGAATTATCAAAAGTATGACGCTACGGTATCGGTATGTGCCGGGGCAACTGTGGATTTCTTAGCTGGAAATGTAAAGAGAGCTCCGAAGTGGATGAGTGACCATGGGTTAGAGTGGTTTTATCGATTTTTGCAGGAACCGAAGAGAATGTTTAAAAGATACTTTGTGGATGATGTTAGAATAATAAGTTTAATTGGGAAGTATAAAAATGAGAATTGCAATTGATTTGACGTCTTTGTCATATCATATGACAGGTATTGAAAGATATGCAGCATGTATGACAGAAGAGATGCTTAAGTTAGATATAAGCAATGAATATGTATTAATTTTTAGAAATGAAGTATTCCCTGTTTTTGAGCAATATATCGATCAAAAAAGAGTAAAAGTTGAGATTTTACGTGGGCGAAATAAGATGTTATTTCTTCAATTAGTTTTAGCTATCAATTTGTATCGCATAAAAGCTGATAAGTATATTTTTTTCGCATTTACGAGTCCTATAATATTTAGAAAAAAGGGTATTATTAACACAATTCATGATATGGGGGCATGGGACGCTGCGGAAGCCATGACATGTCTTCAAAAATTGTATTGGAGAACAACTTATAGGATTTCTGCAAAAAATTCTGAGCGAATTATAACTGTCTCAGAATTTTCGAAAGGAAGAATAAGTGATATATTGCATTATTCGCCTCAAAAGATAGATGTGGTTTATTCTGCCGTATATAAAGGCGTTACAAAAGATTATGGATATTCATTTGATGATGTCCGGGAAAAGTATCAATTACCCAAGCAATATATAATGACATTGTCTACATTAGAGCCAAGAAAGAATATGGAACTATTGTTAAAGGCATTCACAAATATACAAGACAAGGTTGATTATGATCTTGTTTTGGTTGGGCGTAAAGGGTGGAAAATAGATGAGGTTCTTGAAAGGTATAATTCTAAAACACGTATACATATTACGGGATATGTTGAAGATGAACATATTTCTGTAATTTATAAAAATGCAAAGTGCTTTGTTTTTCCTTCGTTATATGAGGGATTTGGTTTGCCTCCAGTTGAAGCACTTGCATTGGGAACTCCTGTTATTGCGTCGGATGCGGCATCGATTCCTGAAATTCTAATGGATAGTGCAACATACTTTCATAATAACTCTTATAGTGAATTATCAGACTTGTTGATTGATATTAATAGTAAGCTTTCAACATTTCCTCGCAAATTGAATTTATATCAAAAGGAAAATTACAGTTTTAAAAAATCGGCAAATAAGATTTTAGGAATAATAAGCAGATGAAGATATTAATTTTAAATAATTATTATTACCCAAATATGGAGGGAGGGGCAGAATATTCTGTAAAGTTATTGGCTGAGGCCCTCGTAAAAATTGGCATAGATGTTAATGTGCTATGCATGGATGGTGAACCATATAGAGATGTTCTGGAATATGAAACTGTAAATGGAGTTAAAGTGTATCGATCATACTCCAAAAGTTTATATAGAAGAAGAGTAATTAAGGATAAAGCACATATTATAGATAAAATATTTAATGGAGTACATTCCATTTATAATTACAAAATGAACTGCGATTTGAAAAAGATAATTCACATTGTGTGTCCAGACGTGATCCATACACAAAATTTGGTTTCGATGTCTTATTTTGCTTGGAAGTACGCAAGCACAAAAAAGATACCGGTTGTACATACTCTTAGAGATTATTGGTTGTTAGATCCGACTACTAACATTGGAAAGACTCCAAAATTATTTGAATTACTATTTAGGTATTATCATCGTTTCCTTTCAAATAAGTATGTAGATATTGTTACATCGCCGTCGGAGAGGACGATGGAAATATTTGTAAGGGAAGAGTATTTTAGAAGCAGTATAAGAAAAATAGTTGTAAATTCAATCGAATTTGATAATAGTTTATTGGAAAATTGTCTGATCGAGAAATGTGACAGAAAAAATGAAATTATTAGATATATTTATGCTGGAAAAGTGACTGAAAGTAAAGGCATAAAAGTTTTAATTAATTGTTTCTTAAAATGTAATGTTAACGCGGAATTGATAATATGTGGGTCGGGTGATTTAGATAATTGGATAAAAGAAAAAAAATGTTCAAGAATTAAGCAATTGGGAAAGTTAAATCAGATGGAGTTATTTAATGAATACAAACGTGCAGATGTAATGATTGTTCCTTCGCTATGGGAAGAACCATTTGGAAGAATTGTGATAGAAGGTGCACAATATGGATTACCGATAATAGGTAGCAATAAAGGAGGTATACCTGAAATAATTAATTCAATAAAGTTTGGAGATATATTCGATTCGGATAATGAATTAGAGTTAGTTCAACTGATAACAAAGTATTCCAATAGAAATTATTTAAACGAATTATATAAAGTCGGACCACAAAAAATGGGAAAATATGCGTTGAATAGACAAGTTGAAGATTTTTTTGAAATATATGAACAAATAGAAAAAGAGGATAATTAGTCTTATGAAAATTAAAATTAATATAAGAACAATACGTTTCTTTATAATTTTGTTTCCGTTTATTTTCCCATTAGGAATGGCTTCTATTGATGGTATGACAGGAATAGTACAGTTCTTAGCGGTAAGTAGGTATGTTATTTCGATTGCAGTAATTTTATATGCGTGTCAGAAAAAATATAGACGATTCTTATTAAAACCATATATATATTTATTTATCTTTGCAATTTTGTTTCAGATTATTGCATTAAATAAGAATCAAACAATAACACTTACTGTTGCATTGTCTTGTTTTTCGTTTATAGGGTTTGTGCTTTTAAATATTATATTATGTAAAAAAAATGGAAATTTATTATTTTACGTATATCGGAATTACCTGACACTTGTTTTGACTTCTCACGTAATGATGAAACTATTTCATCTAAGTTTAAATGGGGTAGTGGATAGTAATGCAGTATATTTAATGGGAGCAAAGAATGGAATAACGCCATATGTTCTGTTAGCTTTTCTAAGTGAGGTTATATTACTAAAAGATAAAAAAAGCATAAAATTAATTCCATATACAATTTTTTTGACGTTAGTAAGTATTATAAATGCATCTGCGGCCGGAATAGGTGCGATGATTCTGATAGATGGATATTTAGCTGTAGTTTATTTAAGCGATAAGATTGAAAATGTTGGTAAAAGAATACAGAAAATATACATAATTACAGCAGCATTATTTGTAATTGTTTTTTTCTATTTTGAAGTGATTGGTTATAGAGGAACTGATAGTTTGACAAATATAATGACATCTTTAGTTGGAAGAGATGCAACATTTACTGGACGTAGAGCTATATGGTCGGCAGCATTAATGTATATTAGAGCAAATCCATTATGGGGATTGGGATTAAATGTTCAGTATGATGTTTGGAACAATAACAAATATGTTTATTCTGCACATAATATGTTTTTAGATTACGCTGTTAAATATGGATGTATATCATTGGCTTTGATGATTGGTAGTGTTGTGTCTATTTTAAGACGAAGTATAGCTAACAGAGATTATTCATCAATTCGTATAAGCACCATTGCAACAATAGGAATGTTATTTGCATCTTTTTTTGAGGCTATTGAAGGTATTTATGCAACATGGGCGGTCATATTTTTGACATGTATAGTGATTGACATGTATATAGAAAAGCAGAGGAAATAGTATTATGAATATAGGGATTGTAACAACATGGTTTGAACGCGGGGCCGCTTATGTCAGTAGAATATATGAAGAATTGCTAGAAGCGGAAGGGCATACAGTTTATATTTTTGCACGTGGTGGTGAGAATATAAGGTCTGCACTCAATGATAAGTGGTCTGGGAAAAATGTAACACGTTCGAATAAATATAGAGATTCATCTATTGAAAAAAAATTGATGAATAAATGGATCAAAAAGAACCGGCTAGAGGTTATTTTTTTTAATGAACAAAGAGATTTTGAAATAATAATATGGCTAAAAAAAAGATATTCATCAATAAAAATTGGAGCATATGTAGATTATTATACAGAGACTTCTATTCCAAAGTTTAAAGTATATGATTTTTTGATTTGTAATACAAAGCGACATATGCAAGCAATGAAAGATCATCCGCAAAAGTTTTATGTGAAGTGGGGAACGGATGTAAATTTATATAAACCAGTTAGGCAAGGACATGATTTAATTACTTTTTTTCATTCGGTGGGAATGTCACCAAGAAAAGGAACTGATGTATTAATTGATGCTTTTATAAAAGGAAAGCTATATGAAAAATCTAGGTTGGTTATTCATACACAAATTCCTATTGAAAAAGTTACTTCTTATACAACAAATGATTTGCTTAAATATAAAAACATAGAAATTGTTGAAAAAACGGTAACTGCACCTGGTTTGTATTATATGGGAGACGTTTATGTATATCCGACAAGATTGGATGGATTAGGTCTTACTATGTATGAAGCTTTAGCGTCGGGATTGCCACTAATTACTTCAGATTTTCCTCCCATGAATGAAGTTGGAACAGACGAAATAGGAAAAAGAGTGAAGATAGCTGATTACTATTGTCGCGGTGATGCTTATTATTATCCTATGGTTAAATGTGATATGCAAAGTTTGATAGAGGCTATGAGATGGTATATAGAAAATCCAAAACAATTGGAAGAACAGAAGTTAATGGCTAGAGCTTATGCGGAAGAAAATTATGATATAAAGAAAAGAAGTAAAGAAGTAGCTGATATATTTACTAATGCTAAATTAAGACCATTAGATATCAAATTGGAAAAGGAGATAAAGAAATCAATATTGAAAGAAAACGCATTAGTACAAAAAATTTTAAATTATAGAAATGTTTATGAGTGGATGCGCAAATAGGGGAGCAAATTAATGATTAATATACATAAATTACTTTCGATACCAAGATCCTTGTATTTTAATATTAAATGGTTTAGTTACAAAAGATATAAAAAGCAAAAAGGTGCTGATTGCAGGAAGTCCTGCAACAATAGTAAAAGAAAATATAAATTGGGATTTGTAGTACGGTAATAGTAAATAAGAAGATTTCTTTATACTTGTGAAAGGGATAAATAAATGAATATATTGTTGCAAGTGTTTAGTTGTGATCCTCAAAGAGGTGGGGAGTTTGCTGTTTCATGGGGATGGATTCAAAAACTAAATGAGAATCTGAGAGATGGGGACAAAATATATGTTATTACAAGAAAAGGAAATATTGAAAAAATAAATCAAAAGAATCTGAAAAATGTACATATGCTTAGTAAAGTTTACGGATCTATATTGGGATTAGAAGGGAGGTAGACAATGGCATATTTTACGGTATGTATCCCTGCGTATAATCGGGAATATACATTGAAACGATGTCTTGACAGCCTGTGCAATCAGACAATGAAGGACTTTGAAGTTGTATTTGTAGATGATGGATCGACGGATAATACAAAGAAATTAGTTGAAGAATATAGGAAACGACTATACATTAGGTATTATTATAAGAAAAATGGGGGAAAACATACTGCATTGAATGTAGGAATCAAAAATGCAGGAGATACGGAATTATTTCTTATATTAGATTCGGATGATTGGCTGAAGACTGACGCATTAGAAAAATTTAGAAGCACATGGGAGAGTATAGAGAGAAAGCAGAAAGAACAGTTATGTGGTGTAGCTGGAAAATACGAAAATCAAAATGGAAAATTATTGGGGACAAAATTTCCTAAATCGCCATATATATTTTCCTATATAGATATGCATTTTAGAGGAACTAATTATGGTGATTGCTGTGAATGTACTAAAACAGAACTTATCAAGCAATATTCATATCCAGAACCACAAAATACCAAATTTGTACCAGAATATTATATTTATGACCAAATCGGGCTTAAGTATTCATTATATTGCATTAATGAAGTTATCGGATGTAAAGAATATATGGAAGATGGAATAACGCGAAATATAAAAGACTTTTTTGAAAAAAATTGTGTTGGATATTCGTGTGGATTAGTGTGTAGAATTGAAAAGGTATTTTCCAAAAATAAAAAAATACCAATGAAAGCTAAGTTTATTACATGGTATGAATATTGGAAAGCACTATATTTTGACGAGAGCCAGTCTTGTGCGCATGTAGAAAGTGTTGATATATATGGATTTTTGGGTAAAGTACTTTTTTATATTAAAATTGTAATGGTCAAGTTAAAACTTAAGGAGAGAATATAATGCGAACTGAGAAATCAATAAAAAACATTCTTGTGGCATTGGTAAGTTATGTGACTACTCTCATTATAGGATTTTTGGCAAGATCATTTTTTTTAAAAATTTTAGGCTCAGAATACTTAGGAATAAATAGTCTATTTGGAAATATTATTTCTATTCTGTCAGTTGTTGAACTTGGGTTTGGTTCTGCTATCATTTATAATCTTTATAAACCTTTGAGCGAAAAGAATATTGAAGCAGTTAAGAGTTTAATGAATTTTTATAAATATGTCTATCGTGTTATTGCAATTGTTGTTTTGGGAATAGGTAGTGTAATTGTTCCTTTTATTCCAAAGATAGTTGGTCGAACAAGTGTATGTGACAATTTGTATATATTATTTTTCCTTTTTGTGATTGATGCAACGACATCGTACATGTTGTCGTATAAACGTTCTATTTTTTATGCCGATCAAAGAAATTATGTGGTAAATTTAGTACATGCTGTATTGTACTTATTTATTAACATTATACAGATCGCTACATTATATATATATAAGAGTTTTTATTTGTTTCTTATTATACAGATTGCATTTCATATTGTTGAAAATGTCACAATATCAATTCTAGCTAATAAAAAATATGCATATCTAACAGTAAAAGGTGATGTGAAAAAAATTGATGCTAAGGTTAGAAAAGATATTATTCAAAAAGTAAAGGGGCTTTTATTTCATCAAGTTGGCTCGGCAATTGTCTTGGGAACTGACAATATAATTATATCAATGACAAAAACGCTTGGGGTGGTCATGGTTGGTAAGTATTCAAATTATGTAATGATTATAAACAATTTGAATTCACTTACTTCTCAGGTCTTTTCATCAGTTACGGCTTCTGTAGGAAATTTACTTGTTGAAAAAGATTCAAATGACTCTTATGTAGTATATAAAAGAATCTTGTTTTTAAATGCTTTTTTACTTAATTTTATGTGTGTTTCGCTTTTTTGCATTATGGAACCATTTATTTGTATATGGGTTGGAAATGAATATGTTTTACCATTGGGAGTTTTGACGGTTGTTACAGTTAACTTTTATGTACAGGGAATGAAGAGAACATGTGGAATATTTAAGAATGCAGCAGGTATTTTTTATGAAGATCGTTATGTTCCTTTAATGGAATCATTGCTTAACTTATTTTTCTCAATTTTATTAGTAAATTACTTTGGATTAGTGGGAGTGTGTCTTGGAACAATCATAAGCAGTATCGTGCATTGGTTCTATGATTTCCCTAAATATGTATATGGCAAAATTTTTGAAAAAAAGGCAAGCCAATATATATTGGATTATTTACCATTTATAGTAGTGTTTATTATTTCAATATTGTGTACATATATGTGTTCATGCGTAATACTGTTACGTTTAAATTCAAACATTTTGAAGGTAATCGTTTCAATGGTTATTTGCTTGCTGGTTCCCAATTTGATTTTTGTATTATGTTTTTTAAAAGCAAACGAGACTAAATATTGGATTAGCTGGATGGTATGCAAGCTTGGGAGAAAAACTTTATGAGAATAAAATGGATTGACATTTTAAAAGGAATTCTGATGGTATTTGTAGTTCTTGGACATTCAAACTTTAATTATAATATAATAAAAATAATTTATGCATTTCATATGCCAGTATTTTTTATGGTAAGTGGATATTTGCTTAAATTAGATTCGATTGACTCTGCGAAAAAATGGATAAAATCAAAGACTTTACAATATATGACTCCCTATATGAGTTTTTTAATTGTTAATTCATGCATTGATTTTGATAATAAATCAAAGATTGATGTGGCAAAAAATATTTTGAGGGGGGGGTACGGAGGAACCTTAGTTAGTGGAGTATATTGGTTTACTACTAACTTATTTATAGGAAGTATAGTGTTTGCTTTTGTCGAAAAGCAATTAACAAAGAAAGCAAAAATATTATTATACGTTGTGGCCTTTTTAGGAGCAACATTCATGTCGTACAAGTGTGTGGTTAATGGTAGTGAGTTGGGAGATATACTTATAAAACTTCCATGGGGATTGTTTAATATTCCCTTAGTTGTTTGTTATTTAAAGTTAGGGAGAACATTTCATAATATGGAAAGAACATTTGAAAATATTAAGTGGATATCTTGGCTCTCATTATTATTAGTAGTGATGCTTGGAACATATATTATTCTTTCGTTTCCAGAAAAAAAATTACCTATAGATATGAAATATTCGGTATATGGAAATTTATTGATTAATATATTAATGCCGTTGTCAATGTGGTTTATATTAAGAAGTTTATGTAAATGGTTGGAAAATGTCAAAGTAATTGAAACTACAATAAGCTATATAGGACAAGCATCATTAGTAATTATGTATACGCATTTGTTTGTAAACAAATTATATATAAGATTTATTGGAGGTAATTATAATGCAATAAGTTATGTAGTTACTTCTGTTTGTTGTGGTTGTTTTATTTATACTATTTTTTGCAAAAATAGTATTCTATCGTATTTGTTTCTAGGAAAAAAATATGGAGGTAATTATGCATAAAAAAACTGTAATGTTGGTCTTTGGCACAAGGCCAGAAGCAATCAAGATGTGTCCATTGGTCAATGAATTAAAAAAAAGGGAATCGATTGAAACGATTGTATGTGTAACAGGGCAGCATCGTCAAATGTTAGATATGGTCCTAAATGCATTTTTAGTTACACCTGATTATGATTTATCTATTATGAAGGATAAGCAGACACTCTTTGACGTAACAACCAACATTTTGAATCGTATTAAAGCTGTTCTGGAGCAAGAAAAACCAGATATTGTGTTAGTGCATGGTGATACATCGACGACTTTTGCAACGGCTTTAGCCTGTTTTTATTTACAGATTCCAGTTGGTCATGTAGAAGCAGGGTTACGTACTTATGACATCTATAGTCCATATCCAGAAGAGTTTAATCGGCAGGCTGTTTCCATTATTAGTAAATTTAATTTTGCACCAACGATGCTTTCTAAGCAGAATCTGGTGAAAGAGGGAAAGAATCCTGATAATATTTATATTACTGGTAATACAGCTATTGATGCGCTTAATACGACTGTTAGAAAGAACTATATACATCCTGAATTAGAGTGGGCAAAAGGAAGCCGGCTTATAATGATTACAGCGCATCGACGCGAAAATCTAGGTAATCCTATGCGGCATATGTTTAAAGCAATCCGTCGTGTTATGGATGAGCATCAGGACGTTAAAGCGATTTATCCGATTCATATGAATCCGGTTGTGCGGGAAATTGCTAATGAGTATCTTGACGCCGAGGATCGTATTCATATTATTGAGCCGCTAGATGTTTTAGATTTTCATAATTTTTTGAGCCGCAGTTATCTGATTTTAACGGATTCTGGTGGAATTCAGGAAGAAGCGCCATCTCTTGGAAAACCTGTTCTTGTTATGCGCGATACTACGGAACGACCAGAAGGTATTGCTGCAGGCACATTGAAGTTAGTTGGAACAGAAGAGGAGACAATTTACGATGAGTTCAGTAGACTATTGTCTGACAAAGATGAATACGATTCAATGAGTAAGGCTAGTAATCCTTATGGTGATGGTCATGCTTGTGAGAGAATTGCAGATATTTTGGAACAGAAGTTATAGTATTTGAGGAGATGTATACGTGGCAATAAGCAAATGTAAAGGTATATCAAATGGAAAAATATATTGGGAAGGGCACTTTGTATTATGGCGGACTATAGCTTGTATGTAAATATAAGCCACTGTATTATCGCTTGTTGTTTCATCCATATTAAAGCGTATAAAATTTAAGTTGTTATATTCATTTTTATATTAAAACTACAAGAGGTATTATGTGGCGAGTACACGGGGGATAGTAGAGTGCTCTAAAACGTTGAGAGATATTAGGGGGACGTATATTTATGCGCTTATTTTATTGATTTACCCGACAAAGTGAAAACAAAGATAGATATTAAACATGCATGAAAGGCTAAATTCACACGTTAGCAATAGAAAATATGCATAATTATTTAAGTGTTGGAGCCGGTTTATTCGGTTCGGTATTTGCCAGACAGGCAACGGATGCCGGTAAGAAAGTGCTTGTGATCGACAAGCGCCCGAACATTGCAGGCAACGTTTATACGGAGGATATTGAGAATATCCATGTGCACAAATACGGTGCGCACATTTTCCATACAAATAATAAAGAAGTGTGGAATTATGTTACGCGTTTTGCGGAGTTCAATCGCTTTACGAACAGTCCTGTAGCAATTATAAGGGAGAGTTGTATTCGCTGCCTTTTAACATGGTAAGCGCATAGTTTTAGGGCGTACCCTATAAATGAAATCTGACACCCTGCGCTAGGATGCCAGACATGCGAGTATTTCACTACATTTTATTTACAAGTTTCCTGAGCCAATTTACTCCACGGGGCAAATTGTTCCAATTCCCCGTCTGACATTTCAGCACCAGGACGATGCTCCAGAAGGAAGCTCAGATATTTAAGTGGATCAAGTTCATTGGCTTTTGCCGTTTCTATCATAGAATAGATTTTCATACTGGCATCTGCCCCGGCTGGTGTATCACAGAAAAGCCAGTTCTTACGGCCAACTACCAATGGCCGGATGCTGTTCTCACTGAGATTATTACTCAGGCTGCATGCACCATCTTTCAGATAGTTCATCATAAACGGACGGCAACCATTGGAATAGTTGATTGCCTTGATCAGCCTGTCTCCGGATTCCGGATGCAGCTGGTCAAGCCATGACAAAAAAGCCTCTATGACAGGTTTTTGATCCTTCAGGCGGCGATTATAAATCTGTTTGGGCGATAATCCTTTTTCTCGATAAGACCGTTCATACTCAAACAGCTTATTACAGTATAGGAATCCCTGGACTGCCGGATGTGTATAATCCTTTTCGTGGCCTTTGGGTATTGCCCGCAGCCAATAGCGTCGTATGTGAGCCCAGCAACAACAACGCTGTGCCTCCGGCACTTTGTTGTATCCTTTATAACCATCAACCATTAGATAGTATCCGGGATCTGCACCTGCAAGAAAAGCAGCGGCATGACTGCCGGCTCTGGTCGGAGTGTAATTATAAAGGATGATAGGAATCCCACCATTGTCACCAGTTCGTACCAGCCAGACATAAGATTTACTCTGTGGTCTGCGGCCTTCTTCCTTTAATACCTGGATCGGAGTCTCATCTGCCATCAGATATCTGCGTTTCAACAGTTTCCGGTGCAGATATTCATACATTGGCAAAAAGTAATTCTCTGCGCAGTAGATGATCCAACTGGCCATGGTCGTACGGCTGATCTTTACCCCAAGGTGTTCAAAGTCCTTCTCCTGACGGTATAAGGGCATGGACATGACATATTTATAATACATCACATGTGCTGCAAGACCGGACGATGCATAACTCCCCGGGATCAGTGCAGGAGTTCCTTCGTCCTTGATGAACCGGGGATCTTCCGTTTCCTTGCATTGTGGACACTCATAGGTAGTCGCATAATAATCAATACGCTCCAGCTTTGGCTCTGTATAACGCAGTTCTGTCCGGATGAGTTCGTGTCCGATAGGAATCATCATTGTTCCACAAACATCACACGTTTTCTGTTCTTCCGTAAGAGTATCTACATAAACATTCTCTGTCGGAAGATCAGCAAAGACCTCATCATAAGCAGCTTTCGATTTACGGGCCTTCTTGTGTGCTTTTACCTCAATGTATTCCACCTCAAGGGGCACCGGTTCCGGTTCATCCTCCGTCTGCAGGTGGAACAGATCCAACTGTCCCGGGAGCTGTTCATGCCGGATCTCACTGGTGGAGCCAAAAAGTCTGGTCTTCAGGTAGTCCAACTGTGCCTGAAGGTTAGCGATCAGTTGATCCTTTTCGCTGTCTTTGGCATCACGTTCCTGCAGCATTTTCTGCAGGGAACGGATAAGCTCGTTCTGAGTGCTGATTGTATTATTCAGTTGTGAAATCGTATCCTTAAGCTCTAAGAGCTGGATATCTCTTACTCCTGAAGGCATTGTTTTTTCGCTCCTTTTCTATGGTTCAATTATACCATAAAACAAGCGAAAAATCCTGAAAAATCAAGCATTTCCGGTACTTTTTAT
>OHHZ01000027.1_pt1 | contig 81889 bp, 65 predicted proteins | sample 1568081 | NCBI WGS metagenome assembly OHHZ01 (sample SAMEA3879597, study PRJEB24766) | human gut metagenome | biome: human-associated habitat; feature: feces | place: USA | collected 1985/1987
TAATAATATATAATATATAACAATTTAAAACAACTTTGAACTATAAGGACTATATACCCCCTAGAAAAAAACTGAGGAACTGAGTTATTGAGGAACTGAGTCAATGATAGAGACTTTGAATCTTACTCTTGATACTGTTAAATATGTGCTTATGTTAAAAGTTAAGTATCAGATTATCAGATAAATAAAACACTTGACGCCCTAAAATAGGGCGTCAAGTGTTTATTGTGATACCCATACCCCCTAAAACAGGGGGCATGGGTATGAAAAGAATTTCGTTACATTGAACTTTCAAATCGTAACTTGATGAGATCTGGCTGATTTACATCTCAACCACTACTTCATGCTTGCCTTCAGAGCAAGGAATGATGGTGCCTGAGATAGGAGTGCCATCCACTGTAATCTGCTTCACGCCCTTCTGGTTTCCGCTAGGATTCTTTACTGTGATATGGTATTCGCCACCACGGAACTTGCGGGTTACCTCATACTCCTTAGCGGTGCTTGGGAGACAAGGATCGATGAGCAAACCTTCATAATCTGGCTTGATGCCGAGGATGAATTCTGATACTGTATACCACATCCATGCCGCTGTACCGGTGAGCCAGGAGTTCTTTCCTTCGCCCGGTTTGGCTGCATCCTTACCGGCTACCATCTGGCAGTTTACGTAAGGCTCTACCTTGTGAAGTGTCTGATATTTTTCCTCTACATAGCTAGGCAGAATCTTGGTATAATGGCTCCAGGCATCGTTGCCTCGACCGGCTACAGTCTCTCCGATGATGACCCAAGGATTGTTGTGGCAGAAGATACCGGCGTTCTCCTTGTAACCTTCAGGATAAGAAGAAATCTCACCCATTTCTACATGATAGGTGGTGTAAGCTGGGTTGTTCAGCACCAGTCCGTGCTCGCATTCCAGTCGTTTCTTACTGCTGTCCAGTGCTTTATCGCAGAGTCCTTCTTCCAGACCGATACCAGCCATCGTACACCAGCCCTGGCTCTCAATGAAGATTTTGCCTTCCTCGTTCTCATCACTACCAATCTTGTTGCCGAAGAAATCGTAAGCGCGGAGGAACCATTCGCCGTCCCATCCATGCTGCTTCACAGCCTCGTTCATCTCATCTACAGCCTGCTGCATGCGCTCGGCTTCTGTCAAATAATCTTCCTCTGTAAGACCGGCTATTTCGCCATCCTTGCTTTCCAAAGCTTCCTTGGCAAGCTGCTTGCACAGAGCCACATAATCCTTGCCGGTAACCACGAACAGACCGGCTATCATCAAACTCTCTGCCTTGCTTCCTTCGCCCTTGTTTTCGGTGGTCTGGAAACTCTCGTTAGGGTCCCAGGAGAAGCAGTTCAGGTTCAGACAGTCGTTCCAGTCGGCTCTTCCGATGAGTGGCAACTTGTGCGGACCCAGGTTGTTGATAACATGGTTCATCGAAATCTTGAGGTGCTCGAAGAGGCTTACTTCTGTGCCTGGCTGGTTGTCGAAAGGTACCTGCTCAGCGAGGATAGAGAAGTCGCCCGTCTCCTTGATATAGGCTACGGTACCGAAGATGAGCCAGCATGGATCGTCGTTGAAACCGCCACCGATATCGTTGTTGCCGCGCTTGGTGAGCGGCTGATACTGGTGGTAGCAGCCACCGTCTGGGAACTGGGTGCTGGCGATATCGATGATGCGCTGGCGGGCACGGGTAGGTATCTGATGAACGAAACCTACGAGGTCCTGGTTGGAATCGCGGAAGCCCATGCCTCGACCGATGCCGCTCTCGAAGAAACTAGCCGAACGCGACATACAGAAGGTGATCATGCACTGATACTGGTTCCAGATGTTCACCATACGGTCTAACTTGTCGTTGCCGCTTTTCACGGTGAAGATGTTCAGCAGGTTATCCCAGTACAGGTTGAGTTCTGCGAAGGCAGCATCCACCTTTTCTGTGGTATCAAACTTGGCGATAAGCTGATGAGCTTTCTCCTTGTTGATTACCTTCTTGGCGCTGAACTTCTTGTCCTGCTCGTTCTCCACATATCCCAGCAGGAAGATGAGGTCGCGGCTCTCGCCTGGCTGCAGGGTAACCTCGATATAATGAGATGCGATAGGGCTCCAGCCGTGGGCAAAACTGTTGCGTGGCTTGCCTTCCAGCACAGCCTCAGGCTCGGCAAACTCGTTGTAGAGTCCGATGAAGCTCTCGCGGTCGGTATCGTAGCCCTGAATCTCGGTATTCACTGTGTAGAAAGCATAGTGGTTGCGGCGCTCACGATATTCGGTCTTGTGATAGATGGTAGAACCTTCTACCTCTACTTCGCCCGTAGAGAAGTTGCGCTGGAAGTTCTCCATGTCGGTAGCAGCATTCCAGAGGCACCACTCTGCAAAGGAGAACACTTTGAGGGTCTTCACCTCCTCAGTCTGGTTCTTCAGCGTCATCTTCTGCACCTCAGCCCATGTATGGAGGGGTACGAAGAAGAGCACACTCGCCTCTACGCCGTTCTTGCTGCCCGTGATGCGGGTATAGTTCATGCCGTGGCGGCACTCGTAGCTGTCGAGCGGTGTCTTGCAAGGTTTCCATCCCGGGTTCCATACGGTATCGCCATCTTTGATATAGAAATAGCGACCGCCGTTATCCATCGGCACACCATTGTAGCGATAACGGGTGATGCGACGGAACTTGGCATCCTTGTAGAAGGAATAACCACCTGCTGTGTTTGAGATGAGCGAGAAGAAATCCTCGTTACCCAAATAATTGATCCAAGGCCATGGGGTCTTTGGGTCAGTAATCACGTATTCGCGATTGGCGTCATCAAAATGACCATACTTTTTTTCTGCCATTGTTTTTTTAATGTTATTTCTTGGTAAAATATACTATTTTGGTGCAAAGATAGTAAAAAGTTTAAGTTTCGGGGTTAGAAAACAGTTTTTTTTTGTATTTTTGCAATGAAAAGTTTGATGATTATCATCATTCTATTAACATTTTATATAGTTGGCTTATGAAAAGAAACATTTTATCACTTCTGATAGCCCTCTTTGCTACGATGCAGGTAGCGGCTCAGACATACGACAACTTGTGGAAGCAAGCTGAAATCAATGCTCAGAAGGACCAGCCTAAGAGCGAAATCGCGGTGATGAAGAAAATCATCGCCAAGGCTTCGGCTGCCAAAGATTACGGGCAGCTGCTGGCGGCTGAGACAAGACAGATGACACTCTGGAAAGAGATTTCGGCTGACTCGCTGACGCCTAACGTGAAGCGGATGGAAGCAGAGGTGCTGAAGGTGAATGCCCCCGCATTGAAGGCGGTGAGATATGCCGTGCTGGGCAAGGTGTACCGTGATATGAACGAAAAGAAAAGCCAGGAGTTCTTCAAGAAGGCCTTGGGACAGCCTGAACTTCTTGCCCGACATACATCTGCAGAGTATGTTCCATTGACGCTGAAGGGCGTGGATGGCAGTTCCTTTAACAACGATCTGCTGCATCTCATCGGATTCGAGGCAGACAGCAAGGAGGCGTATCTGCAGCTGTACACCTATTATAATAAGGTGGGCAATCGGGGTGCGGCTTGTCTCTGTGCCTATAAGCTCATCGAGAAATACCGCCAGGACGACGTGAGAGAGGTGAAGAAATCGAAGTATCTGCAGACCATCGACTCGCTCATCCAGATTTATCAGGATATTCCGGAGGCAGGCGAACTTGCCGTGGAGCATTTCCGCTTCATGGAAGGTGCTACCGATGCCAAACCGCAGGATAAGCTCAACTATATCAACTATGCGCTGAGCCGCTGGGGTGAATGGTCGAGAATGAACGAACTGAGAAATGCGCAGAAGCGACTTACCGAACCGATGTTCCGGGTGAAGGATATGCCGCAGGTATTGCGACCTGGGGAGAAGGTTTGGGTGCAGCTGGATGTGCGTAATCTCCAGAACCTGAAAATCAGCATCTCCCGCCTCAATATTACGGCAGATAACGATTATAATGCGCAGGATGAGGCTACCTATAAGATGCTCCTGAAGAAGACTACGAAGCTGCATCAGAAGGATTTTAGCCGCGACTACTACGGTCGGCCGGATTATGAAACGGTGAAGGATTCCATCGAAATCGGTGGCAATCTGCCACTGGGTGCCTATCTGATGGAGGTGACTTCGGATAATACCGGCATCGCTCCGCAGCGAGAACTCTTCTATGTCAGCAATCTGGCGGTGATGATCCAGCAGTTGCCTGATGACAAACATCGCTATGTAGTGGTGAATGCTACCGATGGACAGCCTGTACCGGGTGCGAAAATCATGCTCTATGACAGGGATTATGATGTGAAGACGGGCAAGTGGAAGAGACTGGTTCATGCTCGCTTGACTACCGATGAGAACGGCGAGGCTTACTTCAAGAATGTGGATGGAAACGTCTTGATTTCCACCAGCAATGACAAGTTTACGCCTGCCAAGGATATCTATCTTTCTCGCACCCGCTATTACGAACAGAAGGATGACAAGATTAAACATCAGCTGTTTACCGACCGCAGCATCTATCGCCCGGGTCAGACCGTGCATGCCTCAGCCATTTCCTACATCGTGAAGAAGGGCTTGGATGCCAGTGTGCCTGGCAAGAGCATGGAACTGAATTTTATCCTGCGAGATGCTAACGGGAAGCAGGTGGCTGAGCAGAAGGCTACTACCGATGAATACGGTACGGCTTCCGTAGATTTCGAATTGCCGAAGGAGGGACAGACGGGACTGTATTTCATCTCCGTGAATGGAACGGTAACAAAATATGTAAGAGTGGAGGAATACAAGCGTCCAACCTTCGAGATTACCTTCCCGAAGGTGAATGAGAAATATAACTGGGGCGATACTGTAGTGGTGAAGGCTACAGCCAAGACCTACTCTGGTGTGCCTGTGCAGGGTGCCAAGGTGGAGTATCAGGTGACTCGCAGAAACCAGCTTTGGTGGTGGGGCGCAGGCTCTGCCGGACAGCTGGTAAAGACAGACAGTTGCGTGACTCGTGAGGACGGAACCTTCGATGTGGAAATTCCGCTGGAGGCTTCCTTGTCAGGAAAAGACGAGGCTGATATGAGCGAGTTCATGCGCATCGCCCGTTTCTTCAACTTCGAGGTCTCAGCCATCGTTACCGACATCAGCGGCGAGAGCCACGAGGGCGTGATGAGTCTGCCTCTGGGCACCAAGCCAACCATCCTCACGGTGAATCTTCCTAAGCGTATCGAAACAGACAGTCTGAAGACGGTGACCTTCGCTTACCGCAATGCCAGTGGTATGCCGATTTCTAGTAGGTTGAAATATCGCATTGATAAGGGCGAATGGAAGGATGCCGAGGCGAATGCACCGGTTTCTATCAAGGAATATGCTTCTTCCTCTGCCTCTTCTTCCCTCGTTTGGAAATCTGGCGTTCATCAGTTGGAGGCAATCTGCGGACAGGATACCCTGCAGCAGAAGTTCACGCTCTTCAGCATGAAGGATACCCATCCGGTGGAGCCAACTACCGAATGGTATTATCAGACGGCGAAGACTTTCCCTCGTGATGGCAAGCCGGTCTATATCCAGGTGGGCTCTTCGGAGAACGGAGCGCACATCGTATATTCCATCATCGCCGGCAACAAACTGCTGGAGAAGGGCGCCTGGGAGTTGGGCGACAGCATCGTGACTCTGCCTTTCACCTACAAGGAGGAATATGCGTCGGGCATCGTACTGAACTATAGTTTCGTGAAGCAAGGTAAGTGCTATACCCGAATGATGAGCATCGCCCGTCCTTTGCCTGAGAAGAAACTGAATATCGCCTGGAAGACCTTCCGCAACCGTCTGACCCCTGGACAGAAGGAGGAGTGGACGCTGAAGATTACTACCCCTGACGGCAAGCCAGCCAAGGCGCAGCTGATGAGCGTACTCTATGACAAGTCGCTCGACCAGATAGCCCCGCATTCCTGGAAAATGTCGCTCGGATTCAGCCAATGGTTGCCAAGCTGCTACTGGACGAGTAATCTGTGGTATTATACGATGGATTTATTGGGTGTTTATCCTACTAAATATTTTGACCAGAAACAACTGGATGTAGATAAGTTTGATGGCAAATTCTTTAGCTATTATGCCTATATGCAAGCGGTGGAGCTGAGCAAGTTGGAACGTTCTTCTGGCGGAACCGTTGAGTCTGTTCGTATACAAAAAGACGAGGTGGTTCGAGAAGAAGCGAAAGGCATCTGGATTCGCAGCTCTAAAATGACCCGTGTCGGAGCGGCTGCTCCATCTGCCAACAAGGTTTTTGATGTAGTAGAGGAGATGCCGCAGTTTGCCGGTGGTTCTGGCTCAGATGCAAGACAATTCCTCGACAAGGTGCAGGTGCGTGAGAATATGAACGAGACCGCCTTCTTCTATCCTGCCTTGGAGAGCGACAACAATGGCAACGTAGCCATCAGGTTTACCCTGCCGGAGAGCGTGACTACCTGGAAGTTCATGGGCTTGGCTCATGACAAGGAGATGCGCAACGGTTTGCTGGTGGATGAGGCTGTGGCTCAGAAGACCGTGATGGTGCAGCCTAACATGCCTCGCTTCCTGCGTGAGGGCGATAAGAGCACCATCGTGGTGAAACTCTTCAATACTTCCGACAAGAAGGTGAGCGGCAACACCCGTATGCAGATTCTCGACCCGGAGACCAACAAGGTGGTTTGGCAGAAGACGCAGAACTACTGCATTGATGCCGAGGGCTCTGCTACCATCTCCTTTGATGTCCAGGGACTGAAAGAAGGCGTATATATTAATAAGGTGGTGGCTGCCGGTAATGGCTACAGCGATGGTGAACAGCACTATCTGCCGGTTTTGAGCAACCGTGAACTCGTGGTGAACACCCTGCCTATCACCCTGCATCAGAAGGGTGAGCAGAGCTTCGACCTGAGCAAACTCTTTCTGAACAAGGAGGGCAAGCAGGCGAAGGGCGCTGAAGAGGCAAAGGTAACCATCGAGTACACCAATAACCCAAGTTGGCTGATGGTGAAGGCGCTGCCAGCCATCAGTAATCCGGATGAGGAGGACGCCATCTCGCTGATGTCTGCCATCTATGCCAATACTATCACAAACCATGTACAGAAGCATCTCTCGCTGGAAAATCTCACTCAGGAGAGCATCCGCCTGCAGAATCAGGTGGAGAAGCTGAAGAAGTTGCAGAACCCTAACGGTTCCTTCTCCTGGTGGAAGGGAATGAAGGGCAGCCGGTATATGACTACATCGGTAGCCGAAATGATGGTTCGATTGAATGACATCGCAGGTGTGCAGAAATCAACCGCCCGGATGCTGACTTCCGCCATCGATTATCTCTCCTGGCAGACAGCACAGGAAGTAAGAGAAATGAAGAAGCAGGAGGAGAAAAAGCAGAAGGTGAGTCCTAGCGAACAGGCGCTGCATTATCTCTACATCCTTTCGGTGGATGGCAGAAAGATGAAGCAGAATCTGGAGCAGGATAAAGCTTATCTCCTGGACAAGATGTCGAAGATGACCGGTGATTTCTCCATCTATGGCAAGGCGCGTGCTGCCGTGGTACTCGCCAGAAACAGCCAGCAGAATGCTGCTTACCGCGAGAAGGCAGGCGAATATCTGCAGAGCGTGAACGAATATGCCGTTTACCGCGAGGAGATGGGCCGCTACTACGATACCCGCAAGGCACTCTACAGCTGGAGAAACTATAAGATTCCTACCCAGGTATCCGTGATAGAGGCGATGCAGATGCTGAAGCCGAACGACAAGCAGACCATCGAGGAACTGCAGCGCTGGCTCCTGATGTCGAAACGCACCCAGGTTTGGGATACGCCAGTGAACACCGTGGATGCTGTCTACGCCTTTATGAAGGGCAATGAGAGCAACTGGAACAGGAAGGCTGAGAATGCCGTTCTGAAACTGGACGGCAAGCTGCTGCCGATGCCGCAGGATTCCACTACTTTGGGCTATGTGAAGACCGAAAGACCGGGCAAGGCATCTAAGCTGAGCATCGACAAAAAGAGCGATTATACCAGCTGGGGAGCTGTCTATGCAGAGTTTAAGCAGCCTATCAGCGAAATCGGTTCCATGGAGTCGGGCATCAAGGTGCGCCGTGTCATCGTTCCAGCCGAATCTGAGAGCAAGGGCAATGCGCAGGTAGGCGAGAAGGTGAAGGTAACGCTCATCATCACCGCCGACCGCGACTACGACTTTGTGCAGATTACGGATAAGCGTGCGGCATGCCTGGAGCCGGTTAACCAGTTGAGCGGTTATCAGTGGAGCATAGGCTGCTATGTTTCTCCAAGAGACCATGCAACAAATTTCTATTTCGATCGTTTATCTAAAGGTAAGCACATCGTAGAAATGGAGTATTACGTGGATAGAAAGGGCGACTATCAGAGCGGAACTTGCATCGCTGAGTGTACCTACAGTCCGGAATTTAGTGGCCGCACAGAGACCTATGAATTGAAAGTTAATAATTGATAGTTAAAAGTTTATAGATTGATAATTTAAAATAGAATAGTATGAAACGGATGAATATATGGATGCTCTCAGCGCTGTTGGCGCTGCCTGCATCAGCACAGAAGATTACAACCCAGCACGAGGTGGTAGACTGCGGACAGGTGGTGTTCCACAAGCCTGTAACTGCCGAATTCGTGCTGAAGAATGACGGGCACAAGCCGTTGGTTATCAACAATGTATTGAAAAGCTGCGGATGTACGGAGGTAGATTATCCGAAGACGAGCATAGCTGCCGGCGAAAGTTTCGTCATCAAGGCGGTATACGATGCCAAGCAGATGGGTACTTTCACCAAGCAGGTTTGCCTCTATACCAATGCGGATGAAGAGCCGTTCATCCTCTCTATGAGGGGAAGGGTAGTGGGCAGCGTAGTAGATTTCGCTGGTTCTTACGATGAGATGCTGGGTGTCATCAAGAGTGATGCCCAGGAGGTGGAGTTTGATGACGTGAACCGTGGCGACCGTCCGGTTCAGCGCATTCATATCTTCAATCCTACCGACGAAGTGCTGGAGCCGGTAGTGATGCATCTGCCATCCTATCTTCATGCTTTCGTATCGCCTTCCAAGGTGGCTCCGCGTCATTCTGCCGAAATCAGTTTCGTGCTGGATTCCAAGAAACTGCGCGACCTGGGCTTGAACCAGACATCGGTTTATCTCGGTGAGCGTCCTGGCGATAAGATTGCGCCTGAGAAGGAAATCGTGGTATCAGCCGTTCTTCTTCCTGGTTTCGAAAACATGACTCCAGCCAAGAAGGCACTGGCTCCGAAGATAGAGATGTCTGCCACCGATCTCAATCTGGGTAGTTTCAATGGAAAGAAGAAGCTGAAGGGTGAGATTCTGATTACCAATAAGGGTAAGTCGGAACTGGATATCCGCAGCATGCAGATGTTTACGATGGGCTTGCAGGTGAAACTGAAGAAGAGTAAGATTCAGCCAGGAGAGACCGTTAAGATGAAGGTGACGGCTGTGGCTGCCGACTTGAAGAAATCGCGTGTCAGACACCCTCGTATCCTCATAATTACGAATGACCCTGACCATGCTAAGGTGGTGGTGAAGATTTATGTACAATGATTTAAAAATGAATATCGTGCAGATAGAAATAGATAACGGCAGTGGGTTCTGCTTTGGCGTAACCACTGCCATCAAGAAAGCTGAAGAGGAGTTGGCTAAGGGCGGTAAACTTTACTGCCTGGGCGATATTGTGCATAACGGTATGGAGGTGGAGCGCCTGCATGAAGCGGGACTCATCACGATAGACCATGAGCAGATGGAGGAACTGCAGGGCGTAAAGGTCTTGCTCCGTGCTCATGGTGAACCGCCTGAAACTTATGCCCTTGCTGAGCGAAATAACATTGAAATCATCGATGCTACCTGTCCTGTGGTGCTCCAGTTGCAGCGCCGCATCAAGAAGCAGTATGTCAACAATCCGGAGGCACAGATCGTGATTTTCGGCAAGAACGGGCATGCTGAGGTGCTCGGACTGGTGGGGCAGACGGAGAGTCATGCCATCGTGGTAGAGAAGTTTGAGGATGTGAAGCAGCTGAAGGAAACCGGTCAGCTGGATTTCTCTAAAGATATCTATCTTTACTCCCAGACTACCAAGAGTCTCGATGAGTTCCACCGCATCATCGAATATTGCCAGGAGCATATTGTTGAGGGCGCTGTCTTCAAGAGTTTCGATACCATCTGCCGTCAGGTGGCTAACCGCATGCCTAACATCGCTGCCTTTGCCAGCAAGCATGATGTCATCCTCTTTGTGAGTGGCAGAAAGAGTTCGAACGGCAAGGTGCTTTTCAAGGAATGCAAGAGCGTGAATGCCAACAGCTACCAGATAGAAAGTGCTGACGAAATAGATATGAACTGGTTCAAGGATGTGGAAACGGTAGGTATCTGTGGTGCTACCAGTACGCCGAAGTGGCTGATGGAAGAGTGCAAGGATAAGATTATCAAGGAAAACTCTGCTCTTTTGTAATAAGAGTTAAAATATTGATTATCAGCTACTTGATATACTTGGTACGGTGTTTCACCGTATATGGGTAGAGGATAGTTTTATCGTTGGTTGAAAAACTTAATATATTGGTTATTAATTAGTTAACCCATTTGGTGTCGTGTTTCACGACGTCAAGTGGGTTTATCTCTTATAAACTGTCTGAAAATAAAACAGGTGATAAATCTTCTCCCGAAGACCTATCACCTTCAAAAAACAGTAATTAACTCAAAATTTATAATCTATATCATTACTACCTTGTTAATATGGTTGCAAAGATACTAAATTGAAGTTTTTTTTTCCAAATCTTTTCATCGAATAAAATAAATTTATCGGCAAAAGTAGCATATTTAACGTATTTTTGCATTAATAACCCGGCAGTCTCTTCTCTGTAGCTTATTCTGCTATTGCTTTTTGATATTGTTCCATCAGCCATGCCTTCTGTTCAGAAATGGTCATGTTGCTGTTGTCGAGCGTGATGGCATCATCTGCTTTTCTGAGTGGGGAAGTCTCGCGGTGGCTATCGATATAGTCGCGCTCCTCTACATTCTTCAGAATCGCATCGAAGTCGGCTGGCATTCCTTTCTCCTTCAATTCATCGAAACGGCGCTGTGCTCTCACCTGTGAACTGGCTGTTACGAAAATCTTCAGTTCGGCATTAGGGAACACGGTGGTACCTATATCGCGACCATCCATCACGATACCCTTGTCTTCGCCCATCTTCTGCTGCAGTTCTACCAGCGCCTCTCTGACGAAAGGAACGGCGGCAATCGGGCTAACGTGGTTGGAAACCTCTAACGAACGGATTTCCTTTTCTACCAGTTCGCCGTTCAGATAGCAGTCTGGGCGACCGGTTGTTGCATTAAACTTGAATGAGATACTGATGTTCTTCATCTCCTTCTGCAGTTCTTCAGTCTTTACGGCTCCATCTGCTTCGAAGAGCTGATGACGCAGCGCATAGAGGGTTACCGAGCGGTACATGGCGCCCGTATCTACATAAACATAACCTATTTCCTTGGCAAGATCCTTTGCCATCGTACTCTTACCGCAAGAAGAGTATCCGTCTATTGCTATTGTTATTTTCTTCATAATTTCGAACTAACTTTAATGTATAATTTATAATCTGTAACTTACGTTCAGCATGAGACTGTTGCTACTGACGTGATATTTGCCGTAGGCAACGTTCAGATGGAAGCGCTCCAGGTTGATACCGCCACCCACAGAGAAACCGGCTCCATGACTGCTTTCCTCATCTTCTGAGGTGCTGATTTTCATCTCGTTGGCTCTCCGGAAGTTGTAGCCGGCACCTATCCACAGGCTCTCCGAAAGCAGAATGTCGGCACCTACTACGGCATGATCACGAAGACTGCTGTCCCAATGGTTCAGGTTGACCAGTGTGGCTGAAACCCTGAACGGTGCGTTGGCGAAGCGTTTCGTCACACCCAACTGCAGGTCGATCGGCATCTTCTCATATTCATTGTCGTAAGCTTTCAGCTGTCCACCCAGATTCTTTGCCGCACATGAAACCGACCATTCCGTTTCCGGGTCGTAATAGTTGATGCCCAGATCCACTCCCACAGCGATAGAATTGTAATCGCCAATATACGAAGTGATGAATTTGGCGGCAATACCACCCGCAAACTTTTCACCGAGCATATAAGAGAAGTAACCCGCAACGGCAATGTCCTTTGCCGAGAACTCACCCATCTGGATGTTGTTCTCATCCGTCTCTTTCATCTTGCCGTAGTCAACAAGCTGAGCCGAAACAGCCCACGAAGCCTTGTCGTTGACAATACGGTTGAAACTAGCCGAGGCAGTGTTCACCCCCGACATATAGTTCATATAATTGAGATTGACCGTCTTGTCGTTTACTGATGACAGGAGAGCCGGATTATGGAATATGAGTGCCTCATCATCTTCTATCAAGGTGATGTTGTCGCCACCCAGAGCAGCTGCATGGGCACTCACCGGCAAGCGAAGGAAATTATACCCCGTTTGGCTCTCTTGAGCATCAATAATTGTCGCAAAAAGCGTCAATATTGCGGAAATTACATATTTTTTCATTTAAATTTTCTAATTCTTTGGCAAAGATACTGCTTTTTTCAATAATAAGAAGTAATTTTGCAATGTTTTCGTAGGAAATAACGATTTTAAACGGTTTTTATTGTGGAAATTAAGAAATCAAATAGCGCACAACTGGAAGATAAGCGGGTTACATTTTTTCTGCTGGGGTTGCTGCTGGCTTTTACTTTCATCTTCGTAGGACTCCAATATCAGAGAGGTCAGCAGGGAGATGATGACTTGTCGGAATCGATGGAAGATCTCTCACAGGATCTGGAAATGTCGGCTCGTCCCGACCAGAAAGATATGGTGAGTGCAGAGGCTGTTTCGGCTCCTGCTTCTAAGTCAATTACCCAGGAAGTGAAGGCTGCCGAGCAACAGACTCAGAAGGCACCGCAGAAAATCAGTTCTACAACCAGCGAACTGGTTATCGGCGACGGCTCGGGTGTAGTGGATGGATCTGAGGTGAAGGAAGCGGTTCCTGAAACTCCCATTGAGAATCCGGGAGCTGAGGCTCCTATCAAACTGACCGTCGTGCAGAAGATACCGCAGTTTCCTGGTGGCTGGTCTGCCTTCATGCAGTGGCTTACCAAGAACCTGAAGTACCCTGTAGCTGCTCAGAAGAGTAAGATTCAGGGAACCGTAGTGGTATCCTTTATCGTAAACAAGGATGGAAGTGTTGCCAATATCAAGGTAAGCACTTCGGTAGATCCATTGCTCGACAACGAGGCTTTGAGGGTGATGAAGATGATGCCGAAGTGGAAACCGGGCATCGATAAAGGCAAGGTCTGTCGCACGATGATTGCCATCCCGGTAGTGTTCCAGCTATAAATTATAAATTGTTCATTGTAAATTATACATTATAAATTATACATTATTATGAAGACAGCAGATGAAATTTTAAGCATGGTAAATGAGTTTCTGGCTAATTTGCCTTACGAAAGAAAGCCAAAGTCTCTTTATGAGCCTATCAGATACGTTCTTTCTATGGGTGGCAAGCGTATTCGTCCTACGCTCATGCTTCTGGGCTACAATCTTTTCAAGGACAATCCTGAGAAGATTCTGATGAATGCCGTTGCCCTGGAAACTTATCATAACTATACTTTGCTGCATGATGACCTGATGGACAATGCTGATTTGCGTCGCGGTCATGAAACGGTTCATAAGAAATGGGATGCCAATACGGCAATCCTTTCGGGCGACAGCATGCTCGTTCTGGCTTATGAGCGTATGGCTCAATGTGATGAAAAGCATCTTGCCAAGGTGTTGAAACTCTTTACTTCCACTGCCCTGGAAATTGGTGAAGGTCAGCAGTTTGATATGGAGTTTGAAAACCGTAACGATGTGAAGGAGGAGGAATATATCGAGATGATCCGCCTCAAGACCAGCGTACTCCTGGCTTGTGCCTTGAAGATGGGTGCTATCCTTGCCGATGCTTCTGATGAGGATGCAGAGAACCTGTATAAGTTTGGCGAGCAGATAGGATTGGCGTTCCAGTTGCAGGATGATTACCTCGATGTTTACGGCGATACCAAGGTGTTCGGTAAGGAGATTGGTGGCGATATCACATCCAACAAGAAGACGTATATGCTCATCAATGCTTTCAACCATGCCAACGACGCTCAGCGTGCAGAACTGCAGAAGTGGGTGGATGCCGAGGAGTTCGACCGTAAGGAGAAGGTGGCTGCCGTTACCCGTCTCTACAACGAGATTGGTATCGACAAAATGGCGCAGGATAAGATAGCTTATTATTTCGAGCAGAGCAAGAAGTATCTGGATGCCGTGAATGTGCCTGCTGAGCGTAAGGAGGAATTGGCAAAGTATGCTCAGAAAATGATGAAGCGACAGTACTAATTTCAAAGTTCAATGTTCAAAGTAATAGATACACATACGCATTTTGATGCGGAGGAGTTTGATGAGGATAGGGCGGAGGCTTTCGCCCGTGCCAAGGAAGCGGGGGTAAGCAAGGTGTTCTTGCCTGCCATCGATGTGAAGACCACACACGCGGTACTGGCATTGGCTAAGGAATATCCGGGCTATGCTTATCCGATGATTGGTCTGCATCCTGAAGAGGTGAAGGCTGATTGGAAGGAACAGCTGGCTGAACTCCGAAAGATACTGGAGGAGCATCGCATGACCGGTAATGCCTGTCAGAAGGGTGGTTCTCCTCAGTTTTCAGACTTGATTGCTATCGGAGAGGTAGGACTTGATTATTACTGGAGCCGTGAGTTCGAAAACGAGCAGCTCGAGGCTTTCGAGGAACAGGTAAAATGGTCGGTAGAAACCCAGCTCCCGCTGATGATTCATTGCCGTAAGGCGCAGAACGAGATGGTGCATCTGCTCAGAAAGTATGAGAAGGAACTGCCGGGTGGCGTCTTCCATTGCTTTACGGGCAACCAGAAGGAAGCCGAAGAACTGCTCTCCTTCAATAAGTTTGTTTTGGGCGTCGGTGGCGTATCTACTTTCAAGAGCAGTCATCTCAGAGAAGACCTTCCGGCTGCAGTTCCGATGAATCGCATCATCCTGGAGACCGACAGCCCGTATATGGCTCCCGTCCCTTATCGTGGCAAGCGCAACGAGAGCGCTTTCGTGATAGAAGTGCTTAAGACTCTGGCGAAAGCCTACGGAGTGAGTGAGGAGGAATTCGCAGAACAGACGAATAAGAATGTTGAAAGCGTCTTTCACCTATGAAATAATAAAAATTATAAGCTTAATATTAAAACCAACTATTCATTATGACTAGAAAAATGTTGATGGCAGCCCTCCTGATGGCTGCATTTGCACAAGGCACTCAGGCACAAGACCTGAGCGGCCAGCGTTCTGAGAAGCAGGACGTACACATGATTCCTGGTAAGAAACTGGATCATCACGGACTCATCGTGAGTCCTACACCACATCTCCTGAATGTGGATGCTGCTAACCGACTCGACCTGCAGAAGGGTGTCAAGGTAATCGACAAGAAAGGTAAGTTTGCGGATGATGTGAAGTTCCTGACCGCTAACGCCAAGGGCATTCGCCTGACCATCGATTTCGGTGAAAAACTTGCAGCTAAGGCTGGTGTGAAGCCGGTATCGGGTGCTTACAGCCTGAAGGCTGATGCCAAGGGTATCCAGATTGTGGGATACGACGAGCGTGGTGCATTCTATGGCTTGCAGACCTTGCGCCAGATTGTAAACAGCGAGATGGCTAAGGGCCAGATGCCTTATACCACTTGCAACGACTACCCTGATCTTCCAAACCGTGGTGTGGTAGAGGGCTTCTATGGTGAGCCTTGGTCTCATCAGGTGCGTCTTTCCCTCATCGACTATTATGGAAAGAACAAGATGAACACCTATCTCTATGGTCCAAAGGATGATCCTTATCACAGCTGCCCTAACTGGCGCTTGCCTTATCCAGAGAAAGAGGCTAAGAACATCAGCGAACTCGTACAGGCTTGCCGTCGCAACCGTGTAGATTTCGTATGGGCTATCCATCCAGGACAGGATATCAAGTGGAACGAGGAAGACTATCAGAACCTGGTTCACAAGCTCGACTTGATGTACGACCTCGGTGTGCGTTCTTTCGCCATCTTCTTTGATGATATTTCCGGCGAGGGTGCCAACCCAGTCAAGCAGTCTGAACTCTTGAACCGCCTGACTAAGGAGTTTGTGAAGGCTAAGGGTGATGTGACTCCGCTTGTGATGTGTCCTACCGATTATACCCGTCTCTGGGCGAATCCAAAACCAACCGGTTCTCTGGCTATCTTCGGTAATACCCTCGATCCATCTATCAATGTATTCTGGACAGGTGATGTGGTATGTAGCGACTTGACCCGCGAGACGCTCGACTGGGTGAACTCCCGTATCAAGCGTCCTGCTTACTACTGGTGGAACTTCCCTGTAACCGATTATGCACGCCATATCATCATGCAGGGTCCTACCTATGGTTTACAGACCGACCTGACCAACAAGGATCTCTGCGGTTTCGTGAGCAACCCGATGGAGCATGGAGAGGCTTCCAAGCTGGCTCTCTATGGTGTAGCCGATTATACCTGGAATATCGCCAACTATAATCCGCTCGACAACTGGGAGCGTGGTCTGGTAGATCTTACTCCAGAGGCACACGAGGCTTATCGCACCTTCGCCATGCACTCATGCGATACAGAAACCGGTTATCGCCGTATCGAATCCTGGGAAACCAAGAGCTTCCGCATCGACAACTTTACAGATGCTGAGTTCAATGCCCTGCAGAGCGAGTTTGTAAGAGTGAAGAATGCACCTGCTCAGATGGAGGCAAACTGCAAGAATGCCCTGCTGATGAAGGAACTCCGCCCATGGCTCACAGAGTTTGGCAAGTTGGGCGACCGTGGCTTGAAGACCATGCAGCTCATCAAGGAATACAAGGCTGGTAATGACCAGGCATTCTGGGATGGCTATGTCAACAACCGTATGAGCAAGGAAGATGTGGCTGCTTACGAGAAGCATAAGTCTGGAACCATGGTATTGCAGCCATTCTATGAGCAGTCTATGGATGATATGGCTTCTGGTTTCTTCAAGAAGTTGACTGGCAAGGTGCCTGCCTTCTATAAGGGTATCGGTACTTACGCCACCTTGAGAACTACCCAGAGCAAGGCGATGTTTGACAATGATTCTACTACCTATTATACATCAGGTAATGGTCAGAACACTGGCGACTGGATTGGTGCAGACTTAGGTTGTGTTCGTTCTGTTTCTGAGGTAAGAATCCTTCAGGGTCGTAACTCTGTAGATGATGTGGATTACTTCGACAACACCGTTTTGGAGTATTCTCTTGACAAGAAGGAGTGGAAGGCGCTGACCGGTGAGTTGAAGAAGCAGTATATCATCAACTGGAAGACCGATTCTCCTGTTGAGGCTCGTTATATCCGCATCAAGAAGTTGAAGTCTGACAAGCGCAACTGGGCTGCAGTTCGTACCTTCGAGGTGAACCCAACTACTCCAGAGCATTTGAGCTTCCCTGTTGAGGCAGGCAATCTGCAGGCAGCGATGTATGGTTTCGATGAGAACCCTTGCACCTCATTCACCAACGAGGGCACCCTTACCATGGGTGTAGAGAAGGATGTAAAGGGTTACACCCTGCTGTTGAAGTTGGCTCCAGGCAAATCATTGGTATGTCGCCAGCTGAATGCCAAGGGCAAGGTTTTGGCAACCATCAACATCGACCAGTCATTCTGCAAGATAGAATTGGTGAAGAAGGCTGCCAAGCTTCAGCTGGATGGTTCAGCCGAAATCTTCGAGATCATTCCTGAAAAATAGAATTTACACTATACCGCTAGGCGTCTACCGCTAGACGCCTAGCGGGTTTACGCTCTTGTATTTTCGTTAAAGAAATGTAAAAAGCAAACGAATATGTGGCTTTTCGAATAAAAAGTGATAATTTTGTACTCCGAAACTGGAAAGGTGCTCGAGTGGCTGAAGAGGCACGCCTGGAAAGCGTGTAACCGGCAAAACCGGTTCGGGGGTTCGAATCCCCCTCTTTCCGCTTTTATATATATAATAAAGTATATGAAGAAAAATACAGCTATTGCACGTTTTGCAATATTGGTTTTCACATGGATGTGTTCTCTGCCTATGATGGCTCAAGAAGAGAACATGGGATTTCATCAAGCTCTTAAGACAAAGTTTATAGAGGGTAATGCGGGATTTATGTCTCTCGTTGCCATCGCCCTCATCGTGGGTATGGCTTTCTGTATCGAGCGCATCATCTATCTGAGTCTCTCTGAAATCAACGCCAAGAAGTTGATGCAGGATATCGACCAGAAGGTGGCGGCGGGAGATGTGGAAGGGGCTAAGACGCTCTGCCGGAATACCCGCGGACCGGTGGCTTCTATCTGCTATCAGGGTTTGATGCATATCAGCGAGAGTCTTGATGACATCGAGCGCTCGGTGAGCGGATATGGTACCGTTCAGGCGGCTAATCTGGAGAAGGGCTGCTCTTGGATCAAACTCTTTATCGCTATGGCGCCATCGCTCGGATTCCTCGGAACCGTGATCGGTATGGTCATGTCGTTCGACCAGATTCAGCAGGCGGGCGATATCAGTCCTACTATCGTTGCTTCGGGTATGAAAGTGGCGCTCATCACTACCATCTTCGGTATCATCGTAGCCCTCATCCTTCAGGTTTTCTATAACTACATTCTTTCTAAGGTGGAGCACCTGACAAGCCAGATGGAGGAGTCGGCGGTTACTTTAATGGATATTATTGCCAAGAATAAATAAACGAAGAGAGAAATGGTTAAATTTCAATTTTCAAAGCAGAAGACGAAGTCGGCCGAAAAGATATCGCAGCAGGTGTTCTATATCATGATAGGACTGGCGGTGCTGGTTTTCGGTCTGTTCTTTTTGGTAGGCTACGATTTGCCTTTCGAAGAGAACCCCGACTTTAATGCGCCTCTCTTTACCGATGTGCTCATCCTGCTGATGTGGCTCTTCCTGATAGGAGGTACGGGTCTGGCAGTCTTTTCGATGATCAGAGATTATCGCAGCAGCAAGTCGGAGGCTGTAGTGAATGGCATTCCCGTGCGTCGCATCTTCCGCATCACGTGGATCGGAACTTTGGCAGTTTTGCTGCTTACCTTCCTTTTGGGCGGTTCTGCTCCGATGCTCATCAATGGCGAGAATTATGCCGACTGGCTCTGGCTCAAACTTTCAGATATGTTTGTCATCACATCGCTCCTGATGCTGGTGGCAGGAATCGGTGCTGTCTGTTTTGGCGCCACACGTTATATTAGGAAGAAAAACTAAAGAGAGTGCTTTAGGCACTCTATTCTATAAATAAGGATTAAATATGCTGATTAGAAGGAAGCAACATGAAACCCCGGGACTGAATACCACATCTACAGCCGACATCTCGTTCATGCTGTTGATATTCTTCCTTGTCACCACATCGATGGATGTGGATAAGGGACTGTTGCGCCAACTCCCTTCACCTGAACCGCAGAAAAAGGAACAGCAACATTCGGTGGTAGACAAGGCTAACCTCATGGCGCTGCGCCTGACGGCTGGCGATACGCTTTTGGTCAACGATAAGCCGATGCAGGTGAGCCAGCTCAAGGAAGAAACCATCCGCTTTGTACATCGCCTGGGCAAGAAACATCTCATCTCTATTGAGAGTGACCGCGATGCCGACTATAATCTCTATTTCCAGATGCAGAATCAGCTGATGGAAGCATATAGCCAGCTACGCAACGAAACAGCCCAGAAGAAATATCACAAGGATTATGCCCTCTTGAACAATGACCAGAAAGAACAGGTGCGCAACATCTGTCCGCAGCGCATCACAGAGTCGTATGCCAACGCAATGACTCAAACCGACCAGCGTGTTGATGCCAATGCTGAAGAAAAGCAAGGGGAAGAAAATTCGGCAGAAACAGCTACTGAACAGCAGAAAGGAGGTAAACAATGATGAATTTTCATAAGAAATCGCATGAAGTGCCAGGGTTGAATACATCTTCTCTGCCAGACCTCATTTTCTCCGTACTGTTCTTCTTTATGATTGTTACCCACATGCGCCAGGTTACCTTGAAGGTAGACTGCCGTTTGCCACAAGGCAAGGAACTCACCCGCCTGACCAAGAAATCGGCGGTGAGCCATATCTATATAGGTAAGCCAACCAAAGAGATGCAGGCAAAGTATGGTACCGGTACCCAGATTCAGTTGAATGACAAGTTTGCTTCGGCTCCCGAAGTGATGGATTACATTTCGGCAGAAAAGAAGCGTATGTCACCGGAAGACCAGAAGCTGATGACCGTATCAATCAAAGCAGACCAAGAGACAAAGATGGGTGTGATAACCGACGTAAAGCAGGCTTTGCGCCAGGCAAAAGCACTAAAAATCAGTTATTCTGCCACAGAAAAAGGAAAATAATATTAATTTATCATGTTTTTCTCTTAAAAAATTGCTTTTATTAATTTTTTGTATTATCTTTGCAAGCAAATTATTAGTATTATGTCAAAACAAATTTTAGATTCATTAGATAGGCAGATTCTGAAGCTGATTTCTCAGGATGCCCGTATTCCATTTTTGGAAGTGGCACGCGCTTGCAACGTGAGCGGTGCTGCCATTCATCAGCGTGTTGCTAAACTTACAAATCTTGGTATCATCAAGGGTTCACAATTCATCATTGACCCAGAAAAGATAGGTTACGAAACTTGTGCTTATATGGGACTCTATCTGAAGGAGCCTGAGAAGTTTGACCAGGTTGTAGAGGAGTTGAAGAAGATTCCTGAGGTTGTAGAGTGTCACTATACTACAGGTGGTTTTGATATGTTTATCAAGATTTATGCGCTGAACAACCACCATCTCCTGGAAATCATCCATGATAAGTTGCAGCCATTGGGATTGTCTCGCAGCGAGACCATCATCTCTTTCAATGCATCTATCAACCGTCAGCTTTCTATGCAGGATCTCAAGAGTTTCAACGATGATGAAGAGGAAACTGATGAGGAGGCTGCAGCAGAGAAATAAGATATAAAAAGAAAAAAAGCAGTAGCTCCCTGCGGGATTACTGCCTTCTATAAAGGGTGAGGAATGTGAACGGTAAGCCGTTTTCATTCCTCATTTCTTTTTCTGTCACTTCCCATTCTGCCGGATTGATTTCCGGAAAGAAGGTATCGGCATGTTCAGGTTCCTTTTCTACGATTGTGAGATAAAGCTTGTCTGCAAAAGGCAAAGCCTGTTCATATATGCTGGCTCCTCCGATGATGAAACATTCATCTGAAGCTTCTTTGCTTCCAACCTCTTCTTTGTTTCCAACCTCTTCTTTCCTTGCTGCCAGCGCTTCTTCCAGAGAGTTGCATACTTCGCACCCTGTTATCTGTTCTCTTGTCTTCGAGATAACAATATTACGGCGGTTGGGCAAGGCTCCGTTAGGCAGCGACTCAAATGTCTTCCTGCCCATGATGATCGTATGTCCGATTGTGAGCATACGAAATCGGGTCATGTCCGATGGGATGGCGTAGAGCAACCGGTTCTTGTACCCGATAGCTCTATGCACTTTGGATATACAGGCGATGATGCTGAGCATTTTTTATTTAGAATGTTAAGTGTTAAATGTTGAATTATTCATTCTTGCTGTAAACTGTTAACTATAAACAGCTCTCCCGTCCCGTGGCTGCTCTTGATCTTCCACTCCTGCGGATAGAGGTTGTTGGCACGGTTGCCAATGTTCTTTTCCCAGCCTATCGGAACCTGTCTGTAGGTTATCAGAACATACCCCTTAGGCGTATCGGCAGGCAGATTCACAGCCTCCTTGCGAAGGTAGCGGATGGCATCATCGTAGGATAACTCCACCTGTGGGAAGTGATCTTTGTTGAGCATCGTAGAGAGAGCGAGAGCCTGGTCGGGAATGAGACCCTTTCCCTTGTCTGTTCCCAGTTTCACACCTGCATGCAGCACCTTCAGGTTCTTTTCAGCCTGGTTGTAGATGTCTTTCCATCTGCCCGGAATGGCGTAAACCGTCTCGTTGCTCTCTGCAGGCATCCATTCCGTATCAGCCTTCAGCCAGCCGTCCGGAATCTCCGGTCCCTTTCCTTTAGCCACCTTCTTGTCTTTCTTCTTCTTATCCTTCCTGTTCTCCTTGGCTGGTGAGCCGGCTTCCCATTCGGCCTCTTTCTTCAGAATCGCCATAAACAGACCTTCGCCTCGCGAAACGCCAGGAATGAACCGGTAAACAGGGAAGTCGGTGCCCGTGAGGTTGCGGGTGATGTTCCATGCATCTTCTACACCCTCCAGTGCCATCACTTCAGCGCCAAGTTCTTCGCATATCCAGTCCACGTTCTCCTCATCTTCGTGCGCATTGAAGGTGCAGGTAGAGTAAATCAGGATACCGCCTGGCTTCAGACAGTTCCAGATATCCGATACGATTTCGCGCTGCAGCTGCCAGCAGTTGTTCACATTCTGGGTACTCCATTCGCCGATAGCCCCTTCATCTTTGCGGAACATTCCCTCGCCGGAGCAGGGAACATCGGTAAGAATCACATCAAACTGCAACTTAGATTTCTTGTAATCGCGGGGATAGTTGTTGGTAACAATCATATCCGGATGACCGAACTTCTGTACGTTTTCGGCAAGAATCTGTGAGCGAGTGCGCATCGGTTCGTTGCTGAAGAGCAGACTCCCTTCCGGCAAGGCAGCTCTTACGGCTGTCGACTTTCCGCCAGGGGCAGCACAGAGATCCAGCATCATCACCGGTTCTTTTACGTACTGTCGGATAGCCATATCTACAAACATAGATGAGGCTTCCTGTACATAATATAAACCGGCATGCAGCAGCGGATCGAAGGTGAATCCGGGACGGGTAGAGATATAACGTCCGGTTTCCGGACACCAGGGAATCGGTTCGCCATCAGCATCTTTGCATTTAAAAGGATTGATGCGGATACTGGTTGGTGCCTCCTCTTCAAGGATAGCATGCTCCAGACGCTGATACAGCTTTTCGCCCATCAGTGCCTGCGTATATGTTCTGAAATCTTCAGGTAATGTCTTCATTCTGTTTCTTTTTCTTTAATTTGTTTGCAAAAATAAGAAATTTTTCGTTTCTTTGCAACTAAATCGCGAAGAGATGCGTCTAAGAAGCAGAAATTTTTCAAATAACAAGGTAAAACAGTAAAAAATAATGATATGAAGAAAGCAATATTGGCATTAGCGCTCGTTATGAGCATCGGAGCCACCCAAGTGTCTTTGGCGTCTTCTGCTCCAAAACATCGTTATCATCCAACTACCCAACAGGTAGATTCAAAGGCTGCTCCTGCATCTGCCGCACAGCCATCTGCTTCGAAGGATAAAGACGACGAGGCGTTGGAGGCTTATTCTGATACAACCAGTACAGATTCGGCCAACTATGATGATTATGATGAGAATGATAATAAGTCTGTTCATTCTAGATACAGTTTAGACAACTATGATGATCCGTTCGATTTCATCGGTTCGGTATTTGGTGGCGGAGCGCTGGCTGTTATGATCATCTTCTGTATCATCTTCGGTCTGCTGTTTGTCTTTGCTCCGCTGATCATCGTATTTCTGGTTATCAGATATCTGATTCGCCGCCACAACGACCGGATGAAACTGGCGGAGATGGCGATGGAGAAGGGCATCAATGTTCCGGAAAGCGACCGGCCGATAGACAAGCAGAGCGATGAGTATCTGGTAAAGCGTGGATTGAGAAATGCCTTCCTGGGAGCCGGTTTGTGCGCCATGTTTGCTTGGTGGGATGCTGATTTCCTGGCTGGCATCGGAGCCCTGGTCTTCTTCTATGGATTGGGACAGACCCTCATAGGTTCGCTTCCAGCCATCAAGGATTGGTGGAGAAACCGCCATGGCGATCAGGGCACAGGTTATAATGGAACTCCGGTATAAAAATCAAACAACAATTATTAGTTAATATATAGTGGAAAAGTTATCCGATATTTCTCTCGTCACGAAGGTGGTGATGCTTCATGACCGCAAGTCGTTCGACTTGCTGGTCAGGAAGTATCAGTCACCCATTCGAGGGTTCTTCCTACGGCAGACGCTGGGGGATGCGCAGCTGAGTGACGACTTGGCGCAGGATACCTTTGTGAAGGCTTATACCCATCTGTCGGGTTTCAGAGGTACAGCCAGCTTTTCCACTTGGCTTTATCGTATCGCCTATAATGTGTGGTATGATTATACCCGCAGTTATAAGGAAACGCAGGATATCGATACGCCGGCGGTTGCCCGACAGAATGCGCAGGGAGTGAATACCGGACTGAAGATGGATTTACTCAATGCCCTGCGGATATTGAGCGAGAACGAACGTACATGCATCACGCTGCAGCTGATGGATGGTCTCTCTATAGATAAGATTGCAGAGGTGACTGGAATGGCGCAAGGCACCATTAAGTCGCATCTCTCTCGTGGAAAACAGAAACTTGCAAGTTACTTAAAAAAGAATGGTTATGACCGATAAGATAAATGATAAGAAGTTGGAGAGCATGAAAGGGGAACCGTTGGACCCTCAGGATGAAGAACTCTTACAGATGTTCTTTTCCGATTGCCAGATGTCAGAGATTCCTGATGACGGATTCTCCGACAGGGTGATGCAGGCCTTGCCGGCTTTACCCGAAACTGGTACAGCGATGTCGCTGGTTAAGCGCCAGCGTCTGGAACATTTATGGACGGCAGCCTGTGTGGCAGCAGGCATCATCATAGCAGTAGTCTGTCAGGGATGGGAGCAGATTCAGGGATGGCTTTTCTCTATGAAGATAGATTTCCTCCTCTCCGGTTCGCGTGCACTTACGCATGTGGCAGATTCCATCGCCCACTCTCAGAATCTCCTGATGGTGCTGGCTGGCTTCGTTGTCCTCATCATGGTTTGGGGATATAATGAACTGGCTGATGCACGTCAGTAGGCTTCTTCCCTGATATCAATTGTATGAATGATCAACTCTTTCTATTAGCAGAATAGTTTTTAGTGCTAATAGAAAGAGTTTTTTATTACTATAAATATCATCTTTATGCTCTTGAAATCTCCGTTCATCGACGCTGAACGGACATTCAACGTCGCTGAACGGACATTCAACGTCGCTGAACGGACATTCAGCGTCGATGAACGAAGATTTAATATTGCTGAATATAGAAAAACAAATAGGTGCTGCTACTTTTTCAGTAGAGCACCTATGCTTATGATATTGGTTTCTAAAACAATTTATAGGTAGTGCGTAGCACTTTGAACTCGGTTCGGCGGTTCAGCTGGTTGCAGATTTCCTGATGCTCCTTGCTCTGCTTCAGGATAAATTCTTCGTTGAGCACATCGCCTTCTTTGAGCCAAGGATACTTCACGGTAAGTTTCTTGCGCACATTCTTCGGCTTCTCCTTGCCGTAGCCCACAGGGGTGAGGCGCTCTTTCTCTATGCCGTGTTTTATCAGATAGTCTACTACCGATTGGGCGCGGCGCAGAGACAGATGCTTGTTATATTCGCTGTTTCCCTTGTAGTCGCAATGGGCGCTGAGTTCGATGGTAACGTGCGGGTTCTCTTTCAGCAGCGTTACCAGCTGGTCGAGGGCTGTTGTACTGGCTTCGGTAAGGGTTGCCTTGTCGAAATCGTAGAAGATGTTGTCGATGAGTACAGGGGCTGTGATGGAAGCCAGCGGGAACTGGAGCACGTATTCCTTACTCTCTTTAGCTGAATCAACCCGAAGTTCTTCCTTGTGGTTGAGGTAGCCTTTGCAGGATGCCATCACCAGGTAGTCGACATGCGGATTGATAGGGAGGACAAACGAACCGTCGCCCTTGACGGATAGTTTCCTGTTCGTTCCGTCGTTGCCTACGATTCTGACCTCTGCGGCAGGCAGTTCATAACCGTCTTTCTCGTAAACCCATCCCTTCATTGTGGTAACAATCTCCGGATTCTCGAAGGAGTAGATATGATCGTAGCCTCTTCCGTCTTTTCTGTTAGAGCAGAAGAAACCCTGATTGTGGAGACCTTCGAAAGTCATTCCGAAGTCATCGGCTTCTGTATTCAGCGGATAGCCGGGGTGGGTGAGTTCATATTTCCGGGTGATGGAATTTACTTTGGCGATATAGATGTCGAGTCCGCCCATTCCCACATGGCCGTTGCTGCTGAAGTAAAAGTCGCCGTTAGGGCGGAAGGTAGGGAACATCTCATCGCCTGGTGTGTTGATAGGTTCGCCCAGGTTCTCTACGCCGCCCAGTCCGGCAGGAGTGATGCGCACTCGCCAGATGTCGAGTCCGCCTTTTCCGCCCGGCATGTCTGATACGAAATAGAGCCATTCGCCATCAGGGGAGATGGCTGGATGGGCAAAACAGCTGAGTGTATCTTTGCTGATTTCCAGATTCGTAGGCTTGCTCCAGGCTGCATCCGAGCGGTTGGAGGTTACTATCTGGGCTAAGCGGGGCGAAGTGGGATCGGTGGCACACTGGGTGAGGTACATCTGCTTGCCGTCTGGGGTAAAGCAGCATGCGCCCTCTTCGTAGTCGGTGTTGAGACCGGTTCCGATGGCTTCCGGCTTGCTCCATTTGCCTTTGTCGTTCTTTTCAGAGAAGAAAATGTCGGCAGATTTCGTTCCTGTCACTCCGTTCAGGTCGCTGCCCTGGGCTTCGTTGCGGGTTGAGGTGAAATAGAGCTGGCTGTAGTCATCGCTGAGGAACATCGGCGAATAGTCGTCTCTTCGGGAGTTGAAAACATCCATCCGCTTTACCTTGTACCGGCTTCCTTCCTTCTTCCAGACTGGGGCTTTCTGTGCCGATTCGAGTCCGTTCTTTACCAGCATATTGTCGGGCATGGAATCGAGCAGGAATTCGAATTCCTTGGCTGCCTGTCTGTAACTTCCGTTCTTCAGGAGAAGCCGTGCGTAAGCCAGGCGGTCGTTGAGGTCTGCCTGCTTGTATCGGATGGCATTGCTGTAGGCTGCCAGTGCCTTCGGCGTACTGTTGATTTTATCATAGCAGCGTGCCATCTTCAGAGCCACCTTGCCCCGGGCAGCCCGCTCTTTGGTAGGTGTCTTGGTGTACACCTTTTTATATTGGGTTGCCGCATCGTAGTATTCGCCTAAAGAAAGATGCTTGTCTGCTTTCTTCAGGTTCTGTTCAATGCCGCAACTTATCAGAAAGAGGCAGCTGATTGCTGTTATGATTTGATAAAATCTTATTTGTTTCATATTGATTTACATCTGCGAGAATGGCTGACGATATTGGCAGCCTGCCTTCCAGTTGCTGCAGCCATAGGCGGTCTTGCCCTTGATGATGACGCCCTTTCCGCAGAGCGGACATGGTTTGCCAACCATTGGGTCGGCAGCTGGAGCCGGCTGAGCAGGAGCATTCTGAGAATCTGCATTCTGTGCTGCTGCCTTATCGGCTTTCTTGGCTGGAGCCTTTCGGGCAGCCGGTTTCTTGGCAGCCGGTTTCTTCTTGAGGTCTTCCTCTGTCATGATGGTCACTCTCCGGTTGCTGTTGTCTGACAATACATCGATGACAATCTTGTTGATCTGTTCTTTCAGTCCGTTGATGAAGTCGGCAGGATCGTAGGTCTTGTGCTCGATGTCGCGGAGCTTCTTCTCCCAGATACCGGTCAGTTCGCAACTCTTCAGCAGTTCCTCATGGATGGTGTCAATGAGTTCGATGCCTGTCGGGGTTGCCATCAGATTCTTGCGCTGGCGACGGATGTAGTGGCGCTTGAAGAGGGTCTCGATGATGCCGGCACGGGAGGAAGGTCTGCCGATTCCGTTCTCCTTCAATGCTGCACGAAGTTCTTCGTCTTCTACGAATTTACCGGCTGTCTCCATCGCACGCAGCAGGGTTGCCTCGGTATAATACTTAGGTGGCGTGGTCCATTTCTCCGTCAGGGTAGGCTGATGTTCTCCCGATTCGCCTTTTGTGAAGGATGGGAGGGTTCTTTCTTCTACCACTTCCTTCTTGGCGCCGTTTCCTGAGTCTGCGTTTCCGTTGGCGTTATCTGAAGCATCATCGTCATCTGCATTCTTTACATCCTTGGCATAGACTACTCGCCAGCCCGGTTCGAGAATCTCCTTACCGCTCACCTTGAACTCTATCTTCTCCGGTTTCGGTCCATCTTCGTTGATGACTTCGCCCAAAACGGTGGTGGTGGAGAATTTACAGTCCGGATAGAACACGCTGATGAATCGCTTGGCGATGAGATCATAGACATTCGCCTCCATATCGGTGAGTCCGGTTGGCGGAACTCCGGTTGGGATGATGGCGTGGTGATCGGTTACCTTGCTGTTATCGAATACCTTCTTGCTCTTCGGCAATTTCTTGCTGATTGTTGCGAGTTGCTGGATGAGCGGGAGGTATTTCTGCTGACTCATGATCTTTGCCTGACTCACTCCGTTCAGAATCTGCGGACATTTCGGATAGATATCGTCGGTCAGGAACTGGGTATCTACACGAGGATAAGTGGTGTACTTCTTTTCGTAGAGACTCTGGATGAGCTTCAGCGTAATATCTGCAGAGTAAGCAAACTTTTTGTTGCAATCCACCTGCAGCGAGGTGAGGTCGTAGAGATGAGGTGGCGCCTCGTTTCCCTTTTTCTTGCTTACGTCGGTAACGGTGAAGGGTTTGCCAGCGATGGTACTGAAAGCCTTCTCGCCTTCCTCCTTGCTGGTAAACTTGCCGCTGGTTGCCGTAAACTGGGTGTCGCGATAGATGGTGGCGAGTACCCAGTAAGGTTCGGAAACGAAGTTGTCGATTTCCTTCTGGCGGTTTACGATGAGGGCAAGGGTAGGGGTCTGCACCCGGCCGATGCTGAGCACCTGTCGGTTCTGACCGTATTTCAATGTATAAAGTCGGGTGGCGTTCATACCAAGAATCCAGTCGCCGATGGCACGGGAAAGTCCGGCAAGATAGAGTGACTGGTATTCGGTCTGGTCTTTCAGTTCCTGGAAGCCCTGCTTGATGGCTTCATCGGTCATGGACGAAATCCATAGTCTCTTGACGGGGCATTTCGCCTGTGCCTTCTGCATCACCCATCTCTGGATAAGCTCTCCTTCCTGTCCGGCGTCACCGCAGTTGATGATGCTGTCGGCAGCCTGCATCAGTTTCTCGATGGTAGCAAACTGCTTCTTGATGCCTTCATCGTTGATGAGCTTGATACCGAAGCGCTGTGGAATCATCGGCAACGCCGAAAGGCTCCAATGTTTCCACATCGGAGTATAATCATCCGGTTCCTTCAGCTCACAAAGGTGGCCGAAGGTCCATGTTACTTGGTAACCATTACCTTCCATATAACCGTCGCGTGCCGTGGTAGCCCCGATGATTCGGGCGATATCCTTAGCCACACTCGGTTTCTCTGCTATACAAACTATCATGTTTTATTCTTATTTCTGTTTGCAAAGGTACAATAAAATAATGAGATAGCCATCATTTCGCCTCCTTTTTCTCATTGCCGGGAATAAAAAAAGCCCTGTAAGGCTTGGGCACAATCTAGAACTTGTGCCTTGCCTTACAGGGCGTATTTTATAAATATCTGCGTAATCTTCGCAATCTGCGTGAGATAAAAATTATTCCCGCGTGCGATTACTCGTACTCCTGCCAGCTCTTAATTTGCAACTGGTCCTGGCTCATTGTGCAGAATGCCTCGATGAAGGCGGAAGCCAGACGGGCATTGGTGAACAGAGGAATGTTGTGGTCGATGGCGCCACGACGGATTCTGTAACCATTGGTCAACTCACGCTTGGTGTGATTCTTAGGGATGTTGACGATGAGGTCGAACTTGTGGTCGGCAATCATCTGCATCACGTTAGGAAGATCCTTTTGGTCCTCATCAGGCCATCCTACGGCTGTAGCCTTCACGTTGTTCTCGTTGAGGAACTTCGCTGTACCGGCTGTAGCATAGATGGTGTAACCGTTCTTCACCAGCGCCTGTGCAGCATCGAGCAGAGAAGCCTTCTCCTTGGCACCACCGCTTGAAAGCATGATGCCCTTGTCCTTAGAAGGAATCTTGTAGCCGGTAGCAATCAATGAGTTGAGCAATGCCTCTTCGAAAGTATCACCCATACAGCCTACCTCACCGGTAGAGCTCATATCCACACCCAAAACTGGGTCGGCGTTCTGCAAGCGGGCGAATGAGAACTGGGATGCCTTCACACCCATACGGTCGATATCGAAAGCAGACTTATCCGGTTTCTGATATGGAGCATCGAGCATGATGCGGGTAGCCGTTTCGATGAAGTTGCGCTTCAATACCTTGCTTACGAATGGGAACGAACGGGATGCACGGAGGTTACACTCGATTACCTTTACATCACGACCCTTAGCCAGGTACTGGATATTGAAAGGACCAGAGATGTTGAGCTCCTTGGCGATGGCACGTGAAATCTTCTTGATCTGACGGGCTGTAGCGAAGGAAATCTGCTGGGCAGGGAAGGTCATGGTGGCATCACCAGAGTGAACGCCTGCATACTCTACGTGCTCTGAAATACCATACTCTACAATCTCACCGTTCTGGGCAACACCATCGAACTCAATCTCGTTGGTCTCTGTCATAAACTGAGAGATAACTACTGGGTATTCCTTAGAAACCTCAGAAGCTGCCTCCAGGAAGCGACGCAACTCATCATCATCGTGGCAAACGTTCATGGCTGCACCGGAAAGAACGTAGGAAGGACGAACGAGAACAGGATAGCCTACCTCGTCGATGAACTTCTGGACATCCTCCATTGATGTGAGGGCGCTCCACTTAGGCTGGTCGATGCCCAACTTATCGAGCATGGCAGAGAACTTACCGCGGTTCTCGGCACGGTCGATGTTGACAGGAGATGTACCCAGGATTGGTACAGACTGGCGATGAAGCTTCATAGCCAGGTTGTTTGGAATCTGACCACCCACAGAAACAATCACACCACGTGGTGACTCCAGGTCGATGACATCGAGTACACGCTCGAATGAAAGCTCATCGAAGTAGAGACGGTCGCACATATCGTAGTCGGTAGATACGGTCTCCGGGTTGTAGTTGATCATGATTGACTTGTAACCCAACTTGCGGGCTGTATTGATGGCGTTTACTGAACACCAGTCGAACTCTACGGAAGAACCGATGCGGTAAGCACCCGAACCGAGAACGATGACAGACTTCTCGTTCTTGTAGTAGTTGATGTCGTACCCCTCTACAGCGTATGTCATGTAGAGATAGTTGGTGAGGTCAGGATGCTCGCTTGCCACAGTAGGGATGCGCTTTACGGCAGGAAGAATGTTCAGCTTCTTGCGCAGGGCACGAACAGCCAGCACCTCCTTCTCCATGTTGGTATCTTTGGTCTTCAATACGAAGCGACCAATCTGGAAGTCAGAGAAGCCCAATACCTTAGCCTCGCGCAATACCTCGGCAGGAATCTCCTCCAGAGTATTATATTCAGAAAGCTTGTGCTTGTAATCTACGATATTCTTCATGCGCTCGATGAACCAAGGATCAATCTTGGTCAACTCCTCGATGCGCTCGATTGTGTAACCTTCCTCCAAAGCCTGGGCGATGGCGAAGATACGGAGGTCGGTAGGGTTAGAAAGTTCCTCATCCAAGTTATTAAACTTGGTGTGGTCGTTGCCTACGAAACCGTGCATTCCCTGACCAATCATACGGAGCCCCTTCTGGAGCATCTCCTCGAATGAACGGCCGATAGACATGATTTCGCCTACAGACTTCATGGAAGAACCAATCTTGCGGCTTACACCGGCAAATTTGGTAAGGTCCCAACGAGGAATCTTACAGATCATATAGTCGAGTGATGGAGCCACATAAGCTGAGTTAGGAGTACCCATCTCACCAATCTGGTCGAGCGTATAACCGAGGGCAATCTTGGCAGCAACGAAGGCGAGCGGATAACCGGTAGCCTTAGATGCGAGGGCAGAAGAACGGCTCAAGCGAGCATTGATTTCGATGATACGGTAGTCGTTGGTCTCAGCGTTGAAAGCATACTGGATGTTGCACTCACCCACGATGTTGAGGTGACGGACGCACTTCACGGCGATGTCCTGCAACATCTTCACCTGCTCGTCGGTAAGAGAACAGGTTGGAGCCACCACGATAGATTCACCTGTGTGAATACCCAGTGGGTCGAAGTTTTCCATAGAGGCAACGGTGAAGCAACGGTCGTTAGCATCACGGATGCACTCGAACTCAATCTCCTTCCATCCCTTCAGGCTCTCCTCAACAAGCACCTGAGGTGCGAAAGTGAAGGCAGATTCAGCAATCTCCTTAAACTCCTCTTCGGTCTTGCAGACACCAGAACCGAGACCACCCAGCGCGTAGGCAGAACGGATCATGATAGGGTAGCCGATGTTGCGTGCCGCAGCCACAGCCTCCTCCATGTTCTCGCAAGCGTGGCTTACTGGAACCTTGAGGTCAACCTTGTTAAGCTCCTTTACGAAGAGGTCGCGGTCTTCCGTGTTCATGATAGCCTCTACCGAAGTACCCAACACATCCACACCATACTCCTTGAGCACACCGTTGAGGTAAAGTTCTGTACCAACGTTCAAACCCGTCTGTCCACCCCAAGCCAGCATGATGCCGTCTGGGCGCTCCTTCTTGATAATTTCAGTTACAAAAAAAGGTGTCACCGGCAAGAAATAAACCTTGTCAGCAATACCTTCACTTGTCTGAATTGTAGCAACGTTTGGATTAATGAGGACGGAACTAATACCCTCCTCGCGCAAAGCCTTGAGAGCCTGCGAACCGGAATAGTCAAACTCACCTGCCTGGCCGATCTTCAAAGCACCGGAACCCAGAACGAGGACTTTCTTAAGCTGTTTCTTCATCATTAAATATAACTATAAGTTTGTTCTTTATATGTCTTGGTATTTATGTTTTTAGCAACTAAACTGCATTTGCGTTAGTTCACAAATGGTAGACACACTATTTCTAGATGCAAAGTTACGCTATTTATTTGATTATTCCAAATTTTCTGCAATTCTTTACAGTTAAATAACATCAAATCTCATAATTTCTTCCCTAAAATCTTTTATTATTACTATTTTTTTGTTACTTTTGCAGCGGCTTTTAGTCATGTATAAAAAGAATAAACAAATAGCAAACAAGATAAATATAACAACAATGAAAGTCGGATTATTCGTCCCTTGTTATGTGGATGCCCTTTACCCTGAAGCGGGTGTGGCTACATACAAGTTGCTTAAGCATTACGGACTAGACGTGGGTTATCCCGAAAAACAGACTTGCTGCGGCCAGCCAATGGCTAATGCCGGTTTTCAGGACAAGTCGGAGAAGGTCATAGAGACATTTGATGAGCTGTTCAAGGATTACGATTATATCGTAGCTCCTTCTGCCTCATGTGCTGCTTACGTAAAGGTGTATTATCCTAAAATCCTTGAGGGTAAGCACGAGTGTATTTCCTCAAAGAAAATCATGGATGTTGTGGAGTTCCTTCACGATGTGCTGAAGGTGGATCATGTGCCGGGCAAGTTCCCGCATGTGGTGAGTGTACACAACAGTTGCCACGGTGTGCGCGAACTGGGATTGTCATCTCCTTCTGAGCGCCACATCAAGCCTTTCAACAAAATCATTGACTTATTAAATATGGTGGAAGGTATTACCATCCACGAACCGGAGCGTAAGGATGAGTGCTGCGGATTCGGCGGTATGTTCTCTATTGAGGAACCTGCCGTTTCTACCCGTATGGGCGAGGACAAGATCAAGCGCCACATGGCTACAGGTGCTGAGTATGTAACGGGTCCGGATTCTTCCTGCCTGATGCACATGGCGGGAATCGCCAAGAAGGAGAAGATGCCGATCAAGTTTATTCATGTTGTTCAAATATTAGCTGCAGGACTATGAGTACAGAACATTCCAAGAGAGCTGCGAAGTTTACGCAGAATGTAGAGAAGACCACCTGGCACGATGCTACCTTCTGGTCTGTTCGTCAGAAAAGAGATAGAATGGCGCAGGGACTTCCTGAGTGGGAAGATCTCCGCGAGCATGCGTCTGAAATCAAGATGCACACGATTACCCATCTTGCCGATTATCTCGATATGTTTTCCAAGAATCTGGAGAGCCGCGGGGTAAAGGTTCACTGGGCAAAGGATGCGCAGGAATTCAATGAGATTGTGCTCGGTATTCTGAAAGACCATAACGTGAAGAAGATGGTGAAGTCGAAGTCGATGCTCACCGAGGAGTGCGAGATGAATCCTTATCTGGAGCAGCACGGCATTGACGTGGTAGAGACAGACCTGGGTGAGCGCATCATCCAGCTTCTGGGTCAGAAGCCTAGCCATATCGTGATGCCTGCCATCCACCTGAAGCGTGAGGAGGTAGGTAAGATGTTCGAGGAGAAGGGTATCTCCAAGGAAATCGGCAACTACGATCCTACTTACCTGACCCGCTGTGCCCGTCATCATCTCCGCGACCAGTTTATGGAAGCTGGAGCAGGTATGACCGGATGTAACTTCGGTGTGGCTGCTACCGGCGATTGCGTGGTTTGCACCAACGAGGGTAATGCGGATATGACTACTTCCATGCCTAAGCTCCATATCGTAGCGATGGGTATTGAGAAACTGGTTCCTGATTATAAGTCATTGGCTGTATTCCAGCGTCTGCTTTGCCGCTGCGGAACCGGTCAGCCTACCACCGCCTTCACTTCTCATTTCCGCCAGGCTCGTCCGGGTGCCGAGATGCATGTGGTGCTGGTGGATAATGGCAGAAGCGATATTCTCGCCGATAAGGACCACTGGCAGACTTTGAAATGTATGCGTTGCGGAGCCTGCATGAATACCTGTCCGGTTTATCGTCGTTCAGGCGGTTACAGTTACACCTATTTTATACCGGGTCCTATTGGTGTGAACCTGGGTATGCTGAAGAATCCTCAGAAGTACAGCGACAATGTTTCTGCCTGCACCTTGTGCTTGTCTTGCGACAATGTCTGTCCTTCCAAGGTAGGACCAGGTTCGCAGATTTACGTATGGCGCCAGAGTCTGGAGAAGTTGGGCAAGGCAGATCCTGTGAAGAAGGCGATGTCGAATGGTATGAAGTATCTCTTCGACCGTCCTGCGCTCTACACCACAGCCCTGAAGTTTGCTCCGCTTGTCAATCTGGTTCCTGAATGCTGTACGCACTTCAGCAATTGGAATGCCTGGGGCATCGGTCACGCCATGCCTGAGTTTGCCAAGAAGAGTTTTCATCAATTATGGAAGGAGGGAAAAGTAAAATGAAGAAAGAAGATTTCCTGAACAAGTTGCGCAAGAATACGCATGTTCAATTCGATATGCCTGCCGTAGATGTGAAGGGTATCCAGTATGAGGATACGCTGAAACAGTTTATTGAGATGACGGAATCGGTAGGTGGCCATGTGATAGAAGCGAAGGAGGGTGAGAGTCTGGATGAGCTGGTGAAGAAGGCTTATCCGGAAGCCAAGGTCTTTGCCTCTCATCTGCCAGAAATCACGATTGCCCAGAAGAATCCTGATACGGTGACTGAGGCTAATGACCTGAATGGTACTGATGTGGGTATTGTTCGTGGTGAAGTGGGTGTTGCCGAGAATGGCTGCGTCTGGATTCCTCAGACCATGAAGGAGAAAGCGGTGCTTTTCATCTCGGAATACCTTGTGATATTCCTCGAAAAAGAGAAGATTGTGAACAATATGCATGAGGCTTATGCCCGTATTGAGATGGATCCGAAGTACAATTTCGGTACTTTCATCAGTGGTCCTTCCAAGACAGCCGATATCGAGCAGGCTCTGGTTATGGGTGCGCAAGCTGCTCGTGGTGTGACAGTTATACTCTTGTAAAAGGCAGAAATCCCGAAACTCACTATCGTGTGAACTTCGGGATTTCTCTTTATACTGTCCATTCATAGGTGTCGTAAACCACGCCTCTTCCTCCGAAACCTTCTTTCTGGTAGATGAGGCTGGTGTTGAGCACCTTTCCTCCTTCTTCATTAGATGTTCCGAAATCGAAATAATCAAAATCCTTATACCTTATATTAATGAGATTCAGAAACAAAGCATCGAGTGCATGCGCCTTTTTTCCCTCTTCTGATGCGGAAATATACTGCGTGTGAACCACTTTTCTGCTGATGTACAGAACGGTTCCGCCTAGCATCTTGCCAGATTCTTCTCGGGCAACATACAGTTTGATATTGTCAGGGAAAGATGTTTTCAGTCTGCTCATCTCTTGCAAGGTATGAACAGGATGAGCCTGATAGGTGTTCATCAGGTTTTCGGTTAAAATGCTCCAGAACGTTTCGTAATCCTCACTTTCTTCAATGAAGATTCCTTTTCCCAGGGCTTTCCTTGCGCCCGATTTTCTGATATTATACCATTTCAGCGGATGCTTCAGGTCGATGACAGCCGCAATGTTTCTGGCGCAGACTTGCGCCCGGCATTCCTTGAAGAGAGCATAGAGGTCTTCTTCGGCTGGCAGTTGCTGGTAAATCCAGGGTATCGGTTTGTAGATGCACTTCCGGAAACCTGCCTGCTTCAGGTATGTGTTGATGGCAACGAAAACCTGACAGATATTTTCTGCTGAGGCGTGTCCGGTAGTGAGCAGTCCGGCATAGGTGAGTCCCTGATGAGAATAGAAAACATCTCCGTCCTCATTGGCAGGGAGTAAGGCATAGAGCTTGTTGTTGTGGAAAATCATGAGCGAATGGTCATGAAAACGGTCGCTGTGATAATCCATGTAGGAGCGGTTGAGAAGGAAGGTGGCGTTGCGTGCATGTTCTACATAGGCATTCCAGACTTCCTTGTCTGCATCGTTGTATTTTCTGATCTCAAACATGATTTTTAGCGTTATTGATTCTCGGTCTTTGAGAGATTAGGACTTTGGGATGAACTGATGAATCTAAGATATTCGTCATATTCGCGTATGTAGTCTTCTTCCTCAAACTTGTGGGAAGCCAGAACCAGACACAATGAGCCGGAAGAGAAATCATCCAGTGTTCGCCAGATATTGACATCTACGAACAGTCCCTCCCAAGGGTGGTTGAGATGATAGGTCTTCTTCTGTTCTCCATTATCCAGTGTTACCGAAAAGGAACCGCTGGCTGCTATGATGAATTCCTGGCATTCCTTGTGAGCATGGCCACCGCGACTTTCTCCGCCCGGAACATCATAGGTCCAGTAGGTACGGGCAATGGCAAAGGGAATATGCGTCTCTCCCTCTGCCACTGTCAGGTTGCCTCTAGGGTCGAATATCTTGGGTAATGTGATAATTCTTCCTAATTCTTTCATGTCTATTTCTTCATGTATGGGTCGGTTCCCAATACAGTCTTTGCCAGACGCTTTGCCTTGTCGCGGAGCTGGTTGAGGTCATCGCCCTTCTCGCCGTAGCAGAGTACGACGCCCATGCGGCGGCCTACGTGAGCCTCTGGCTTGCCGAAGATACGGATGCGGGTATGGTCTTCCTTCAGTGCATCGAGCATATTGTAGTTTAATGGCTCGGTGCTTTCCTCTGGCGAGAGGATGACGGCAGAACAGCCGATGTGCTCCAGATGGATTCCGGCGATAGGCAAGCCCATCACGGCACGGAAGTGGAGCTCAAACTCGCTCAGGTTGGTGGTGTGACCAAGGGTTACCATACCTGTATCGTGTGGACGAGGACTCAACTCAGAGAAGATAACCTCGCCCTTCTTGCTCAGGAAGAACTCTACGCCCCAGAGACCGGCACCTGTCAATGCCTTGGTTACTTCGCCGGCAATGTGCTCAGCCTTCTTCAAAGCCTCTTCAGAAATCTGGAATGGCTGCCAACTCTCGCGGTAGTCGCCGCCCTTCTGTACGTGGCCTATAGGTGGACAGAAGAGGGTAGGACCGTCTTTCTGGGTGACGGTGAGCAGGGTGAACTCAGAATCGAAGTCGATAAATTCCTCGATGATTACTTCCTTCACGTCGCCACGACCTTCTTCCATTGCCTCCTTGTAAGCCTCCTTCAGTTCATCATCGTTGTGAACATAGCTCTGACCATGGCCGCTTGAACTCATCAGAGGTTTCACTACGCATGGGAAACCGATTTCATCGGCAGCGTTCTTAAACTCCTCGAAGGTCTTGGCATAGAAATACTTGGCGGTGCGCAGACCCAGTTCCTTGGCGGCAAGGTCGCGGATGGCACGGCGGTTCATGGTGTAGTTTACGGCACGGGCAGAAGGCACAACCTGGATGCCCTCCTTCTCGAAGTCGAAGAGTCGCTCGGTGCGGATAGCTTCAATCTCAGGCACGATGATGTCTGGGTGATGTTTCTCTACCACTGCGGTCAATGCGTCGCCATCGAGCATCGAGAACACTTCTCGCTCGTCGGCTACCTGCATGGCTGGTGCATTGTCATACTTGTCGCAAGCGATGACGTACTGTCCTGCTCGCTTTGCGGCGATGGTAAATTCTTTGCCCAGTTCGCCTGAGCCCAAAAGCATAATCTTCTTCATTTATATGATGTTTAATATTTTATATCCCTAAAATAAATCACTAATCACTAATAATTAATCACTAAGTCCGAACTTCTTTCTGATAAATTCTGCGATAAACTTCTCTGTTTCTTCGATTCCCAGATGGCTGCTGTTGATGCAGAGGTCGTAGCTCTCGCTGTGTCCCCACTTCTTGCCTGTATAGTAATCGTAGTAAGAGGCGCGCTGCTCCTCGTGGCTTTCGATGAACTTGCGGGCGGAGGCTCTGTCGATGTCCTTTCGCTTGCACACTGCCTTGATGCGGTCGTCGATATTGGCGGTGATGAAGATATTGATCACATTCTTGTAATCACGCAGCACATAGTCGGCGGTTCTGCCCACGAACACGCAGTTGCCCTCATCGGCAGCCTTTCTGATAGCGTCGCTCTGGAACTTGTACAGACCTTCCTGCGAGAAGTCGTTGTGATAGAAATTGTTATCGCTCAGGAAGGGCAGATGGGTATGGAAGAGAGACTTGAAGAATCCCTTCTGCTCATCGTTCTGCTCGAAGAATTTCTCAGAGAATCCACTCTCCTTGGCGGCAAGATTCAGCAGCTCACGGTCGTAACATTTGCAACCGAAATCCTCCGCCAGCTTCTCGGCGATGATATGCCCGCCGCTACCTATCTGGCGACCTACGTTTATGATAATCTTATTCATAATCTTTAGTTTGTAGTTTATAATTTATAGCATGAACCGCCTATGGCAATCTTGCTAAACGGCTAAGCCCTATTAACTATTAACTTTTAGCTGTTCTTGGTGTTGTCTTTTCAGCTTGTTCATGTACCACATCATTACGACTCCGGCGATGACTGCGGCAGCGAAGTCGGAGATAGGCATACTGTACCATACTCCATCAATGTCCCATATCATCGGCAGGAAAGCCAGGAGCGGCAGAAGGATGAGCAACTGTCTCGACAAGGAGAGGAAGATACTGATCTTCACCTTTCCGATGCACTGGAAGAAGTTGGTGATAACCATCTGGAACCCGATGACCGGGAAGCAGAACATCACTACTCTGATCGCCTTAATGCCCAAGTCTATCAGTTGCTTATCGGTTGTAAACAGTCGTGCGCAGTAGTAAGGCAGGAACATCGCTATCAGCCAGCCCGTTACCATGATGGCGGTGGCGGCAATGATGCTCAGGTTCAGTACGCGAATCAGCCGGTCCAGTTTCTGGGCTCCATAGTTGTATCCGGCTATAGGCTGCATTCCCTGGTTTACGCCAAACACGAACATCACGAACACCATCGCAATACCATTGGCTATTCCGTAGGCTCCCACGGAGAGGTCGCCTCCGAACCGCACCAGCTGGTTGTTGATGAAGATGACGATGATGCAGGCGCACACGTTCATCAGAAAAGGCGAAATGCCGATGGCAAGGATATTATCCACGAGTTTCCTCTTCAGTTTGTAGATGCCTTTCTTGAAGTGGAGCAGCTCATTCTTGTTGCTGAAGAGCTTGATTTGCCACATCAGCGCCATCAACTGCGAAAGGATGGTGGCGATGGCGGCTCCCTGTATTCCCCATTTGAAGACGAGGATGAAGAGCGCATCCAGTATCACGTTCATCACCACCGTGAAGATGGTGGCGTACATCGCCTGCTTGGGTTTGCTCGCTGCTCGGAGCAGAGCATTCATACCGAAATACATGTGGCTCACCACATTGCCCAGCAGGATGATGACCATATACTCATGGGCATAGATGAGCGTCTGGTCGCTGGCTCCGAAGAATCTCAGGATAGGGTCGAGGAAGAGCAGACAGATGATGCTCAGTCCGATACCGATGATGAGATTCAGAGAAATTGTGTTACCCAGAATGTTTTGCGCTGTGGCATAGTCTTTTTGTCCCAGCTTCACGCTGATGGCAGTAGATGCTCCTACGCCCACACCGGCTCCGAAAGCGGCGGTGAGGTTCATGAAGGGGAAGGTGATGGCGAGACCTGAGATGGCCATGGCTCCCACACCCTGACCGATGAATACTCGGTCAACGATGTTGTAGAGTGAGGCGGCGGTCATCGCAATCATCGCTGGCAAGGCATACTGAACGAGCAGCTTGCCCACCGGCTTCGTACCTAATTCTAATGTCGCTTGTTTATTTTCCATTTATATCTGTTTTTTCCTCATAGCCGCTCGCCCTGCTTTTTTCAGAATGCAATTGCAGCGGCTACTTGTCTGCAAAAGTACAAAAAATATCTGATACCTTATTATATATATGAGAAAAACTTGCATTTCATGATAAAAACTTCCCTTTTCCTTTGGTGTTTTCGTACAATTTCTGTACTTTTGCACTTCAGAATAAACAATTCAACTCATTAACAAATGCAATACAAAAATATTGCAGCAACAACAATAACAAACCGGACTACCGATATAATGATGAAAAAATTTTTGATGCTTTATGCATTTTTAATGACCGCTCTTTCTTTGTTTGCTCGCGAAGACAGGGTTAGCAATTTTGAGCAACTGATGCGGTTGCCCCGCATCGCCGAAACCGATATGGTGTCGTATCCGGGAGGCAAGTGTATGATGTATCGTCTTTATCTCAGAGACAAAGACCTCAGTCACACTCCCTTCTCGGTAAGTCGCCCTGCAGATTTTCTCTCTCCCCGTTCCATAGAGCGCAGAAAGAGGCAGAATCTGCCCATCGATGTTACCGATCTGCCTGTGGCTCCTGCTTATGAGCAGGCTGTAAGCGAGGCAGGCATCGAGATTGTGGGCAAAAGCAAGTGGAACAATACCCTGCTGGTCCGCATTCATAAGGAGAAGGAACTACGGAAACTGGATGAACTCGATTTCATCACCCGGAAGATGAAGGTCTTCTCTGCTCCCGATTCTGTCAGTCAGCGCGTCAGAAGTAGCGTTCGCAGGGGATTGAACGATTGGACTGGTGGAGTAGGCGAATATGGTGCTGCCGATGCGCAGATCCAGTCGCTCAACGGCAAGCGGCTGCATAGAACCGGACATTTGGGCAAAGAAATGATGATTGCTGTCTTCGACGGCGGATTCATGAATGTGGATAAGATTCCGGCGCTGCATAATATCAGATTGGCGGGCATTAGGGACTTTGTGGTTCCTCAATCCAAGAATATTTTCGCCGAGATGGAGCATGGAACGATGGTGCTTTCTACGATGGCTGCCAACGAACCCGAAAGATTCGTGGGGGTGGCACCTGAGGCTCAATATCTGCTGGTGCGCTGTGAAGATGAGCGCACAGAGAGTCTGGCAGAAGAAGATTACTGGGCTTTTGCGGCTGAATATGCTGACAGTTGCGGCGTGGATGTCATCAACTCTTCGTTAGGCTATCATGGCTTCGATGATGCGTCTACCAACCATCATTATTATGAGCAGGACGGCAATTCTACCCTCATCTCCCGCACCGCTTCGATGTGTGCTGACAAGGGAATCATCTGTGTCAATTCTGCAGGAAACGACGGAATGGGAAGTTGGAAGAAAATCAATTTCCCTGCCGATGCACGCAATATCCTTACCGTGGGCAGCGTAAACGAAATGGGCGAGAATGCGGCTTTCAGTGCCGTGGGACCTACTGCTGACGGCAGAATCAAGCCTGATGTGATGGCTTACGGAAGTCCTACCTGTGTGATTACGGGCCGTGGAAATATCATCAATGATAACGGAACGTCTTTCTCTTCTCCGCTCATCGCCGGAATGGTAGCGTGTCTCTGGCAGGCTTTGCCTCAGAAGACGGCTAAGCAGATTATGAAACTCGTGAGATTGGCTGGTAATAATCAGCATCATCCCGATAATGTATTCGGATATGGTGTGCCTGATTTCTGGAAGGCTTATCAGACGGGAAAAGCGATCAAGTAGTTAATAGTTGATAGTTTATAGTTAATAGGGCAAACTTGCTCTGCTAGCTATAAACTTTCAACTGTAAACTTTAAACAGTAAACAGCATGGAACGACTTCGATTATCACTTTTTGAATTAAACTCCATGGTCCGTGAGGTCATTTCGATGTCCTTGCCCGACAGCTATTGGGTGGAAGCGGAACTCTCCGAGGCTCGCGAGGGCTACGGCGGGCACTGCTATCTGGAACTCATCGAGAAGGATGAGCGGTCTAATACGCCCATTGCCAAGGCGCATGCCTCCTGCTGGCGAAACCGATGGATGTTCATCAAACCGAATTTCGAGCGTATCACCGGACAGCGCATTCATGCCGGAATGAAAGTACTGCTCAAGGTACACGCGCAGTTTCATGAGAACTATGGCTTCTCTTGGATAGTAGATGATATTGACCCTAACTATACGATGGGCGATATGGCGCGCAAGCGGCTGGAAATCATCAATACGCTGAAAGCAGAGGGCGTATTTGAACTGCAGAAGGAGTTGGTGCTCCCGATGTTCTGCCAGCGCATCGCCGTCATTTCCAGCGCTACGGCAGCAGGTTATGGTGATTTCTGCAACCAGCTTGCCGATAACGATTATGGTCTGCAGTTTCAAACCCGCCTCTTTCCGGCTACGATGCAGGGCGAGGGGGTAGAGCAGAGTGTGATAGCTGCTCTCGACAGTATCAATGCCGAATGGGAACAGTTTGACTGCGTAGTCATCATCCGAGGCGGTGGCGCTACGAGCGATCTCTCTGGTTTCGACACCCTGGCGCTTGCCGAGAATGTGGCAAACTTCCCGCTGCCTATCATCACGGGAATAGGACATGAAAGAGACGAGAGTGTGCTGGATATGATTTCTTTCCAGCGTGTAAAGACACCGACAGCCGCTGCCGCCTTCCTCGTTAATCATCTTACTGAGGTTTATGCCCGTGTGGTGAACGCGCAAGAGGCTATCGTGCAGAATGTGAAGCATCGTCTGCAGGTGGAGAAGATGAGGCTCGACAGATTGAGCAACACGATTCCTGTCCAGTTTTCGCTGGTGAAGACGAAGCAGGGAGCCTATCTCGACCGCTTGATGAGCCGTTTAAGCACAAATGTCCAGTCGAAACTATCGGAAGCCCAGCGCCATTTCGAGATTCTTTCTCAGAATATTCTGCCGATATTGGAAAGGAAGATGCTCAACGAGAGTCATCGTCTGCAGCTTCTTTCCCAGCGCATCCAGGCACAAGACCCCGAATTGTTGCTGAAACGTGGTTACAGCATCACGCTGAAAGATGGCAAAAGCATCCGTTCTGCCTCGCAACTGAAGTCTGGCGACATCATTGAAACGAGGTTTGCCGAGGGCAGCGTGAAGGCAAAAGTTGAATAATAGTTTATAATTTATAGTTAATAGTTTATACCTATCTGGCTAAACGGCGAAGCCGCTATAAACTATTAACTCTTAACTAAAATAGGATTATGGAAAAAGAAGACATGAAATACGAACAAGCCGTAAGAGAGCTTGAAGAAATCGTAGAAAGAATGGAGAATGATGAACTCGATATTGATCAGCTCTCCGAGCAGTTGAAACGTGCCAAAACTTTGGTGAAACTCTGTAAAGACAAACTCACCAAGACTGATGAGGAAATCAAGAAACTCCTCAGCGAGGATTGATTTACGATAAGCAGAAACTTGTTGGAAATTGTAGAAGAAAGTTGAATTTTCGCACACGGATCTCACGGATTTTGGCTCCTTCGGAGTTTTGGCTGTGAGGCTTAGTGAGTACCGTCGCTTGCAACGAAGAAGATCCGTGTGCGACTTAAATACCATCCGTAAATATGATACTTAGGCATCGTAACTATCTTGTTTACGGCCGGGGGGTAACTAGGGTGAGTAGGAAATCGCTTTTTCTGGGAGTCTATATATATACTATATCTTTCCTATAGTAAACGAACCTTTACATAAGGAAACTCTTAGAAAGTACTCTCCCCTTACTTACCCTACCCACCCGTAGAAGGGCAGGTCGGGGGCGGTATCCTGCTGCGAATAGTCATCCTCTGCTCTTGGCGATGAAGTCGGTGAAGGGTGACCCCCGATGCCAACCTTTAGCGTTAATAATGTGTTAAAAACACCCCATAACCCATTATAATAGAGATTCTTATATTTCTAGCATGCGCTGTATATACAAAGTTCTTTTTACTAGGGTTCACCCCAGAGCCGAAAAGGTGAATGCTTGGGGCAAGTGTTCACCCCGCTGTTCACCATTTGGTAACTATCGGCAAAGATACGACAAAAGGCTTCCTGTTTTATTTCAAGCAATGTTCGTTCATTGGCATTGGGGTTGTTGCATTATCCACTTCCTGTAAGAGGGTGTGTCATAAGTCTGGATAATAGTTGGTGTATAACAGTTGACTACCGCATGCACAACAGGTGTTGTGCATGCGCATATCAGCTGTTATGCAAGCGCACAACAGCTGTTGTGCGACCGAAGATACTGACTGTCTCAACAACATATCCTATCTCTTCCAACAACTTATTCTGTCTCTTCCAACAACATATCCTATCTCTTCAAGCAACATATTCTATCTCTTTCAACAAATAGAAGAGGGTGAATCATAAACTTATGACACATCCTCTTTCAATTTGACTTGAATAGAACGCAAACCAGCGTTTTACATGGTAAAGGTCTTGAAAATCCCTCACTCTGAGGAATTTCCGAACGCATATCAAGGCTAAGCCTATCTACAACCTTTGCACCCCACTTGTATTGTTTCTGCTTCTCGCAAATGTCCTCGCCCAAACTCCAGTAGAATTTGAGCATTTCCGTATTCACTTTGACAGCAGCTTTAAGTTGTGCCATGCGGAAACGTTTCTTCAGGTCAGACAATCACTTCACATAGTTCTTGTCTGCCATGAAGGAGTCGCTATTCACGAACTGCGGTATATTATCTTTATTTTTCATATCATTACCTTTTTTTGAAATCCTTAGTTTCCTTTATATCAGAAAGTGTTTCTTCAATATCTTCAAATTGTAGGCAACTGGCTCTGTATGTTTTCAGGCATGAGCTTAGACATCTTTCTTGTAATTGTGCAACAAGTTATTGCACATTTACTTCGTCTAATTTGGCAACAGCTTGCTGCCAAATTGTAAGTTGCTCATTATAAAACTGATACCATTGTCTGATATACTTCAAGTTTCTGTATGAAAGCCCTTTCATATCAGGAAACTCTGCCACAACTTGTGGAAAGTTTACTCTACCAATCCCAACTCTTTCAGATAGCCCTCAATCTCCTTGTCAAGGTCAGCACGTTTGGCCTCCAGGTCCTTGATTGCCATGTAGTTTGTTTGCAACTTCTCAAAGTTTGTCAAGAAATTTTTGTTGTAATTCTTCGCTCATATCGTTATTTCTTTTTTATATTCAATGATTCACTGACATTGATATATTTTTCGTCTTTATCTGTTATATACTGATGGCTGTACTTTCCTTTTCCCTCATTTAGGATTATTACACCATTCCAAAAGGATGTCGGACTTATGGCATAGCTTGGGTCTAAACAGAATATTTTCTTGACACCGTCTTTTTGTTCTTCATACCCAATAGCAAGTACAGCATGAGTGCCACCTTTAAAAGACAGAGCGGTAATCAAAGGCGTGTCGCTATCTATTGCAGTCCTAAGTTCTTCTACAAAAGAAGTTTGGTCTGATAAAGATGCTGTATATTGAAGAGGCGAAGATGTAACCTCTTTAGCAAAAGAATGGGATAGCTTTTCTTTTATTTCGGAAAAATAAAATCCATCACGGCACAGTCCTTCTGTCACAAAGAACTCTTTGAAAAGTCTCCCTTTTGCGGTATTTCCCTTAAATGTTGTTTTCAAGTTGACAACTTGATTACGAGTAAGAACCTTTAGTATGAGCAGGTTCATCATCATGGAATATACGGCACAAGCCCCATCCATTTCTCCTTGTTGTAAATGGACAGGTTGCCACTTGCGGTTAAATACGCTAACACCCGAAGCCGTTATATCTAAATCTTTAATAATCTTAATCATTGTCACTTTGTTATTCCCAACTGCCAAGACTCTCGGTAGATATAGACCTTGACTTTACTGTGGATTGCGACCGAGAATCCATGCTCTCCATTCGCCAAGAAGTGAATAACGAGATTCTACGCTATATGGAGTCGGATGGTTCTCGAATCTGGTGCTGTGCTCGTCATCAATGATGCTTTTCTCTTATTCTTCTGCCAGTTCTTTCATCGCATCGTTTAATGTGTTGAAAAGAACGTTGATGTTTTCTTCTTCATTCTTGCATGCCTCCTTGAAGAGGGCAACAGGATCTTCGGTGCTGCTCTTGAGTGGAGTCTCGTTGAGCAGGATGTTGACATTGTTCAGCAACATGCCGTGAAGGGTAGGCATGTGGAGCTGGTGCTGTTCGCCCTCCTTGCTGCCACACTTCAAGCCTGCGGCGTATGCCTTCACGATGATGCGGACCAGGAGATGGATTGCCATCGGCTCGTCGGCGAGACTGATGAGAATGCCGTGGGTATAATCGCGTACATGCTCTTCAAGAGTGGTAAACTTGCCTTGCAGAAGCCAGGTGAAGTTGCGCTTGTATTCTGATTCCATCGCTTTGTACAACTGGTTCGATTTGCAGGCTATGCGCAGGTAGTCGAGCATGGTTGGCTCAAAGGTCGGGTCAGCCTGTTTCATGCTGTCAAAGTTCTTCTTCATGCGCTCGTTGGCTTCCTCGGCAGTCTTGTAGTTGAGGCGTACCAGGGTAGAGAACATGATGTCGAAGAAGTATTGGTTTACCTCGTCATAGTGCTCCAGCATCATCTGCTTGATCTGTTTCGGGTCGTTCTTCTTGCTGAAGTCATTGCCTTCGATGGTAGCATCGATGATGCCACGTGCGTAAGCTTCGAAGAAACCTCTTACAAATGCAGCTACTGCCTGATAACTGTTGATTCTTTTGCTCATTTCTTGTCTGTGTTTATTGGTCTGTTCCTGTTTGGGAATAACAGCTTCTTATTCAAAAGTCTTAAATTCATACCCCTGTTCCATGAGCCATTCTATGGCCTGAGGGAGTGCTGTTTTCAGCTTTTCAATGCTCTTCAGCGAGTCGTGGAAGGTGATGATGCTGCCATTGCGGGCATATCGCTTCACATTGTTCACCACATCTTCTGCCGTCATCCATTTGGAATAGTCGCGCGTCACCACGTCCCACATGATGACCTTGTAAGTGCGGTGCAGCCACCAATACTCACTTGGTCGCATCCAGCCGTGAGGTGGACGGAAAAGATGGGCATGGATGATATCGTTCGCCTTATTGGTGTTGAGCACGTAGGAGATGACGCGGTGCTTGAAGGCACCGATATGATTGAATGTATGGTTGCCAACCTGATGACCCTCTGCCACAATCTGGTTGTAGAGGTCATGATGGCGCAATACATTCTCGCCTACCATAAAGAAAGTAGCCTTGATATTGTACTTTCTCAGGGTCTCTAAGATGAATGGAGTTGACTCTGGAATTGGACCGTCATCAAATGTAAGATAGACAGAATGGTCTTTCTTGTCCATTCTCCAGATGGCCTTTGGATATAACCATCTGAGCCATTTGGCTGGTTGCTCTATGAACATGGATAAAACAGGTTTATATGAATAATGAAAAGTTTGGTGTCGTGTTTCGCGACACCAAACTTTTTTCTATTTTTTACTGATTGCCTTCCGGCATTCTGCCACCTCTGCCATGATAGAGACGGTAGAGGTTGTTGAGCTGCTTCTCATACTTCTGCTCCAACTGTGGACTCACCATTCCGGCAGCCTCGCAGATGCTCTGCATGATCATAATCTGACGGATGCAGTCGTGCTCTGCCTGGAGGAAACGGTCGTTTGGCAGCGAGAGATAGTAGTTGAGGTATTGTGAAGCATTCTTCCATACCGCTTCTATATATTCCTTGCCCTTGGCTTTCTGACCGGTCATCAGCCAGCCGCGAGCCATATCCAAGCCACCGCTCATGTAGTCGAGCGTAACATTGTAGGCAGGAATCTCGGTATCAGCCTTCTTCAGGATGTTGATAGCCTTCTGCTTCTTGCCTTCGGCGATGAGCTGGAGGGCTGTCTGGGCGAGCAGGCGACGGTGGGTATAACACATACGCATGGTTGTCTCGTCGATGTAGAGTCCCTTCTGCTTCAGGTTGCCGAACTTGAATCGGGTCATGATGTTGTGATAAGCCTTCTCTGTATCGAAGTTCTTGGCACCTGGCTTGTTGGTGGTGAACGGAGTGATACGGTTCACAAGTCCCTCCTGTACGAAGTTGTCACCGAGGTTCATATAGTTCTCTTCGCCTACGGTGAGTGCTACGTAGAGCGGACGGGTCCAGTTGCACTGTGCCAGCATTTCGAGCATCATGAGGTCGTTCTTGTAGAGTGCGCTCTTGCCGGCAAGAGAGATGACCATCTTGTCTGGAATAGAATCTGATGCCATCATCATGCCGCTCTTCTTTACAGCCTCCTTGTCGATGGTGACATAGAGGGTATCCGTAGGGATGAAGTGCATGTCAGGGTTCTTGCTGCGTACCCAGTTCTTCAGGATGTTCTTGAGCTCGAACGGTTCGTCACCAAACTGCTTCTTGGCATTCTCTGGATCCTGCTTGTAGAAGTCGAGAATCTGCTTCTTTGCCTCAGGTTCAACAGATACATATTCGTTGGTACCTGAACAGAAGTCGAGACGTGGCCAGGTGATTGGCACAGATGGTGAGTTGTATGCAGGACGCATCATCTGGTCGATATACCAGTCGGTCTGCAGGTAGCTCAGGTTACATACGCGGGCATCTGTTCCTACGCCTTCTACCTCCTGGTTGTACCAGAGTGGGAAGGTATCGTTATCACCATTGGTAAAGATGATAGGGTTTCCCTTCTCCTGGAGTGACATCAGGTAGTTCTGACCGAAGTCACGGCAGGTGTAACGGTTTGAGCGGTCGTGATCATCCCAGGTCTGTGATGCCATCTGGATAGGTACGAGAAGTGTGATGACTGCTACGATGGCTGTTACAGCAGTACCGCTGAGCTTCATCTTGCGCTTCAGGATGTCGATGATGGCGAGTACGCCGAGACCGCACCAGATAGCGTATGCATAGAATGAACCGGCGTAAGCATAGTCACGCTCACGTGGCTGCATAGGTGTCTGATTCAGGTAGATGACGATGGCAAGACCTGTCATGAAGAACAGGAAGAATACAATCCAGAACTGCTGGATTCCGATAGGGAGGAGCACTTCCTCTTCCTTGCCGTTCTTCATTACCTTCTTCTTGCGGGTATACCAAGCCTGCCAGAAAAGTCCGATGAGACCGAGAATCAGCGGCATGCAATAGAATACATTGTGCCCCTTGTTCTCCTTCAGGTCGTCTGGCAATTTGCTCTGGTCGCCATAGAGTGAATCATCAATGAATGAGAAACCGGTAATCCAGTTGCCGTGCTCTGGCTCACCATTGCCCTGGATGTCGTTCTGACGGCCGGCAAAGTTCCACATGAAGTAGCGCCAGTACATGAAGTTGCACTGGTAAGAGAGGAAGAAGCGGATGTTGTCAAACTGTGACGGCATCTTCACCATGATACTTTCTCCGCAGCGGTCGTAAGGAATCTCTGTGCCTTCTACACCGCCCATCCAGTCTTCGTATGCCTGGGCATGATCCGAACTGTACATACGAGGGAAGAGCATGTTCTGGGCATAGATATACTTATTCTTGTGACTTACTACGAAGTAAGAGTCCTTCTCATCAGCCGAAGCTTTCTCCTTGCGCTGGTAAACCGGTGCGCCTTCTTTCATGACAGGCTTGCACATGTTGCCGTCTACTTCGAGGGCTACCTGTGATGTATAAGCCTGGCCATAGAACAGAGGGCGGTCGCCATACTGGTCGCGGCTCAGATAACTTCCCAGGGTAAAGATGTCCTCAGGAGAGTTCTGGTCCATAGGAGGGTTGGCAGAAGAACGGATCACGATGAGTGCGTAGCTGGAATAACCAATCATCAGCATCAGCATGCAGAGCAAGGCTGTATTCTTGACGCGTGCTGAGATGAGCGGCAGGAGCTGCATCTTCTTCTTGGCGATGCCTGTAGATTCGTCAACGCCTGTTACTACCTCCTGCTTGCGCTTGTAGCCGAGTACGAACCAGAGAATAACCAGCACGATGATGCCGGTAATGGCAGCAGTCCAGCCATATCCGTAGAATGGGATGCCGAGCATGCCGAAGCCGAGAACGAAGGCGATATTCTGCTTCTTCTCGTTCTTCTCAGAAGCATGGCAGGTTTCGTAGATACCCCAGATAACTGAGGCTACGAGACAGATGATGTATACGATTTCACCGGTATTGAACGGACAGCCGAGAGTGTTGACAAAGAACAGTTCGAACCAGCCGCCTACGGTGATGATACCTGGAACCACACCATACAGTACGGCTACCACTACGAGGAATGAAAGGAACAGCGCCAGGAGCGAGCCCTTGAGGTTGGCATGTGGCACCTTCTTGTAGTAATAAACCAATACGATGGCTGGGATACAGAGCAGGTTGAGCAGGTGGACACCGATACTCAAACCGGTCATATAGGCGATGAGCACAAGCCAACGATCGCTATGAGGCTCGTCAGCATGGTCTTCCCACTTCAGGATGAGCCAGAATACCACAGCGGTAAAGGCAGAAGAGAACGCATAAACCTCACCCTCGACAGCTGAGAACCAGAAGGTATCGCTGAAGGTGTAGATGAGTGCGCCCACCATACCGGATGCCTCGATGGCAATCAGCTTGCTGGTAGTCAGTTCTTTCCAGTCGCTGATGACGAGTCGGCGAGCCAGGTGGGTGATGGTCCAGAAGAGGAACATGATACAGACGGCGCTCAGCAGGGCGCTCATCGTATTTACCATCTTGGCTACCTGGGTAGTGTCGCTGGCGAAATGTGTGAAGAAATTGCCTAAAAGCATGAAGAATGGTGCCCCAGGTGGGTGACCGATCTCCTGCTTGTAAGCAGTCGTAATAAACTCAGGACAGTCCCAGAAGCTGGCTGTCGGTTCAATTGTGGAACAATAAGTGAACGCCGCAATGATGAATGCGACCCATCCGAAGATATTGTCCACTAATCTGTACTGTTTCATTATTGTTTAAACTTTAATGTATTATATTTCTTTCTGAATGCTTTCTCTGTGCCTTTCAAAAAGGCACATTCCAATTGCAAAGATAATAAAAAGATGAGATAATATGGATTTTTGCACCTGTTTTTTAGGCATTATTATATAATAAGCCTATACATTTAAGAAATGCTCTTCCAGTTTCTCTCTCGGCATATCTGCCGTATCGTGGTAGTGGAGATGATGATTTACGCAGGCGATGTGCTTTACGTTATTGAGCACTTCGGCTACATCATGGCTTACGATGATAATGGCGCACTCCCGGTTGATCTGTTCCAGCATCTCGTACATCTGCTTCTGGAAACGGCGGTCGATGTAGGTGTTGGGCTCATCCAGTATCACTACATCGGGTTTCGAAACAATGGCGCGGGCGAGGAGTACTCGCTGCAGTTGTCCGCCGCTCAAGGCTGCGATATGGCGGTCTTTCAACTCCGTGAGCTGCATCTGTTCCAGACAGTCGAGTACCTGCTGGTGCTGTGCCTGGGTGTATCTGGAAAAGAGGCTCTTGGTCTTGCTGAGGCCGGAGAGTACCACTTCATAGACGGAGATAGGAAACTGTTTGTCGAGATGATTGTATTGGGGCAGATATCCCATGCTGATTTCCCTTACTTCCTCTCCGTCTTTATAAAAGCGGATGCTGCCGTCTGTGGGTTTCATCAGTCCCAGAATAAGGCGCATGAGGGTTGTCTTGCCACCACCGTTGGGACCGATGATGCCAAGATAATCGTCTTTGTAGACGGTGAGGTTGATATCGTGGAGCACCTCCTTGCCTTCATAGCCTGCAGAAAGATACTCGATTTTTATGATTGGAGTCATATTATTGTAGTTTTTACTTCCCAACAACGATTTTCTTGCCTTGTACCGCTGCTGCCGCTTCCTGCATCGCCCAGTTCCAGTCGCCCTGCAATGGATTGATATCCATTGGCTTGGTGTGGCTCTCGTTGATGAAGGTTGTGGTGTTGCGGTTGGCAAATTCTGCTTGAATCAGGCAGAACTTGATCTTTTCTTTTCTGGCTCTCTCGATGAGGCTCTTCAGCTGGGCGGCACTCGGCTCCCTGCCTTCTTCCTCAATGGCAAGCTGCTCCAGCTGGTAATCACGGGCAAAGTAGGTGAGGATAGGGTGATAGATCACAAACTTGCGTACCATCTCGGGATGATTCTTGAAACCCTCTCTGATGGTGCTGTCTCGCTTGTCGATGATCTTCAGCAGCGACAGATAGTTCTTCTCAAAGAATGCCTTGTTCTTCGGCTCCAGATTGCAGAGTGCCTTGAAGATGTTGCTGGAGATGATGCGGGCGTTTTTGCAACTCATCCATACATGCGGGTCGGTATTGCCGCCTGGTGTCTTGGCAGGCGTGATGCCTGTGGAGGTATCTATCACCTTCATGTCAGGAGCGTTGTCCTGCAGCTTCTTCATCCAGGTCTGTTCGAAACCGATGCTTCCCACTTTCAGATAGAGGGCACTCCTGGAGAGTTCCATCATCTGCTGGGCATAAGGCTCGTAAGTTTCAGGATTGTTGCCGTTGGATACCATCACGTTGACATCCACCTTATCTCCGGCAATCTTATCAACGAAAAACTTGTAGGGAGGGATAGTTACGGTAACAGCAGGTTTGCCATCGCTGTTGGCGACAGATTCCTTTCCGTTACTTTCTGCGGTGTGGCCTTTCTGCTGGCTGCCTTTACAGCCCGCGAAAGCCACGCATAATATAATAAGGTATAAATACTTTCTCATAAGCAGTCAATCTATATGAATCAATTCTTTGTTTTCTTTGCAGCTTGTTTAAAAGATGAAACTGAGTCCGTAAACCAGCAGTACATATCTCAACACCTTTCCGATGGTGATGCTGATGACAGAAATCACGATGTTGGCTCTCGTCAGTCCCAAAACGATGGTGATGGCACTGCCCAACAGGGGCAGGAAGGCAAAGAATCCCATCCAGGCTCCTCTGTCGGCCATGAAATGCTGAGCCTTGTCAAGACTCTCTTTCTTTACATGCAGATATTTCTCTATCCATTCCAGCTTGCCCATCCGTCCTACGCCATAGTTGAACATAGAACCGAGCACATTGCCGATGCTTCCATACAGTACGAGCTGGATAGGTTCCAGTCCGGCAGCCTGTAAGCCCGACATGACCACCTCGCTGCTGAAGGGAAAGAAACTGCCGGCAAGGAAGGCTGATACCAGCATGCCCCAGTAGCCCCAGCTCATTAAGAAATCTATAATCCAACTCATAGTAATATGCTCTCTGGTACGAGTATGTTGTAAGCCATGATAAGTACCAGCATGATGAGCAGCAGGATGAAGGATATGTTGGTAAACTTACCTCTGGTGAATGTGATGAAATGGGCGATAAGCGGTGCTGTATTCACAATCAGGATGCCGCCCAGTTCCTGTATATATTGAGGCTGGAGGACGATGAAGATGATGCAGGCAACCGATATCATGATAAACGTTTCGTAGATCATGCGGGTTCGTATCTTATCGCCGTAGCTGGTGCGTATGAAGTGGATGGAACCGATGATGGTGAGCAGGATAACGAAACTCAGGTCCAGTACCTGATGGTCGGTAACCTGCGAATAATCAAAGAGTTCGCTGTAGTTGATGAATTCGCAGAAATGGTCAGCCAGCCCCTGTATGTTGTCGGTATAGAAGAAATAACCGGCTGCAAACCAATAGGGCACGATGAGACCTACTAGTGTTGCAAAGAATGTCTTTACGCTAAACGAGAGGGTAAACACCATCATCATAATCCACAGGATAGGCATGAAATAGCCTATCTGCACGAAAACCATCGATGCCAGACCGATGCAGGCAAAGGCGTAGAAAGTCCAGCCTGTTGAGCGTTTATCCTGATAGCAATTCCAGATAATGAGATAAAAGGCGATGAAACACATCGTCACAATACTGCTTTTTAAAGAGGGGTGGGAGAGTCCTGTCATCGTCAGTAATGCCAGAAAACTGCAGGATACCATTCGGCTGTAGGTACGCATCAGGGCATTACGGTTGTTCAGTTCCACCATCAGCAGGGTAGACATGGCTGTAAAAGCAAATTCTACCCAGATATTGGATACCAATAAACCTACTGCAACCCAAACCAGCGTGGCAAGGGTTGCAGTAATAGGTAAAGAGTAGCGGCTAGCCGCTACTTTATTTTGAAAAGTTTTCTTTCTTAACATCTAATTCAACATTAAAAAACTAAAGGTCCTGTCCGATATCAGAACGGAAGTACTTGTCGGTGAACTGGATCTTCTGTGCCTCAGCAAAGCTCTTCTTCAAGGCTTCTTCCTTGTCCTTGCCGTAGCTGCTTACGCAGATGACACGACCACCGTTGGTTACTACCTGACCATCCTTCATGGCTGTACCGGAGTGGAATACTACCGAACCTTCTACATCGTCGATGCCCTGGATAGGATAACCCTTCTTGTAAGCCTCAGGATAACCGCCGCTTACGAGCATCACGCAGACTGCAGCACGCTCATCAAACTCGATGCTGCGCTTGTCCAAATCGCCTGCTGCTACACCTTCGAAGAGATCCACGATGTCGCTCTTCAGACGGAGCATCACGCTCTCAGTCTCTGGATCACCCATACGGCAGTTGTACTCGATGACCATAGGCTCGCCTTCAACGTTGATCAGACCGAAGAAGATGAATCCCTTATAGTCGATGTTCTCCTCAGCAAGTCCCTCTACAGTAGGACGGATGATGCGCTCGTCAACCTTCTGCATCCACTCCTTGGTAGCGAATGGTACAGGGGTAACGCTACCCATACCGCCGGTGTTCAGACCGGTATCGTGCTCGCCAATGCGCTTGTAATCCTTAGCCTCAGGCAGAATCTTGTAGTTCTTGCCGTCGGTTAATACGAATACAGAGCACTCAATGCCGCTGAGGAATTCCTCGATGACTACGCGTGCAGAAGCGTTGCCGAACATACCGCCGAGCATCTCCTTGAACTCTTTCTTAGCCTCTTCCAGGGTAGGGAGGATGAGAACGCCCTTACCGGCGCACAAACCGTCAGCCTTCAATACATAAGGAGCCTTCAGTGTCTCCAGGAATTTCAAGCCTTCCTCTACGTGCTCGCCGTCGAAAGTCTCATACTGGGCAGTAGGGATGTTGTGGCGCTTCATGAACTTCTTGGCGAAGTCCTTGCTGCCTTCCAATACGGCGCCAGCCTTTGATGGACCGATGACAGGGATGTTCTGGGTGCGAGGATCGTTCTTGAAGTCATCGTAAACACCCTTTACCAATGGGTCTTCCGGACCAACTACCACCATATCAACGCCATTTTCTACTGTGAAGTTCTTGAGCGCCTCAAAGTCGTCTGCCTTGATATCTACGTTCTCGCCGACATTCTGAGTACCGGCATTACCAGGAGCGATGAAGAGTTTCTCACACTTCTCGCTCTGAGCGATTTTCCATGCTAAGGCGTGCTCGCGGCCACCGCCTCCTAACAATAAAATTTTCATTTGCTGTAAGTTATTGTTTGTTATTTGATGTAGAAGTAAACTCCCCTTTTTCGGGGGATGTTTACTCCTAGATATTTACTTGAGATAATCGAAGAAATAATTGCTGATGCGCTCATGCAGATGAGTGCTCTGATGACCTCTCATGTTGTGAGGCTCGCCAGGATAGACGAAGAAGTCTGGCTGGGTGCCTGCTGCGATGCAAGCCTTGAGGAAGGTGAGGCAGTGCTGTGGCACTACGGTCACATCGTTCAAGCCCTGGATAATCTGCAGCTTGCCCTTCAGGTTCTTTGCCTGATAGAGCAGAGAGGTCTTCTTGTAACCTTCTGGGTTGGTCTGTGGGGTGTCCATATAGCGCTCGCCATACATCACCTCGTACCAGTGCCAGTCGATTACCGGACCGCCTGCTACGCCTACCTTGAACACATCAGGGTGGTTGGTCATCAGTGAGATGGTCATGAATCCGCCGAAGCTCCAGCCGTGAACGCCAATCTTGTCAGCATCTACGTAAGGAAGCGTCTTCAGATATTCCACACCCTTCATCTGGTCTTGCATCTCAATCTGTCCGAGCTGGCGGAAGGTAGCCTGCTCGAAAGCCTTGCCACGGTTCTCGCTTCCACGGTTGTCGAGGATGAAGAGCAGATAGCCCTTTTCTGCCATGTAGGTTTCCCAACCACGGCTAGAGTAGTTCCAGCGGGCATCTACGTTGTGGGCATGAGGTCCACCATATACATATATAATGGTAGGATACTTCTTGTTTGGATCGAAGTTTACCGGCTTCACCATTCTCCAGTAGAGGTCAGTTTCGCCATCGGCAGCCTTGATGGAACCGCAGCTGTACTCAGGCACATTGTAGCCCTTCCAAGGGTTCTCGGCAGTGAAGTAAGCGGTGCGCTTGCCGTTCTCGGTGTTCACAAGAGCTATCTTGCGAGGCACGGTAGGAGTAGAGTAGTTGTCGAAGACATACTGTCCGTTCTCGCTCAAAGTAGCGCTGTGCCATCCCTTGCCGCAATCATCTACCAGCGTACGCTTGCCGGTTTTTGTATCTACGGCAAAGATGTTTCTCTGGATAGGCGACTTCTCGTTGGATGCGATGATGATACTCTTGCGCTTGCTGTTGAAACCGAGCACTTCCATTACTTCCCATTTGCCGGAAGTCAACTGCTTGATTTCGAGCGATTCTGTGTTGCTGGCCATGCGGCTTCCGTGCTTGCCCAGGGTGCAGAGGTAGAGGTGGTTGTAGCCATCCTTGCGGCTCTGCATGATAAAGCTGTTGCTGTCCCAAGGCAGGAACTGGATAGGATGACATGGTTCTACATATTTCTCATCGGTCTCGCGATAGAGTTCGCCTGTCTTCTCGCCGGTTTCTGCATTGTAGGCAGTCAGACGGCAGTCGTTCTGGTCGCGGTTCAGTTCGAACATATAGATGGTCTTGCTGTCCGGACTCCATGCGATGTTGGTGAAGTAGCGGTCGGTTGGATCGCCAGCCTTCAGATAGACGGTCTTGCCGGTCATGCAGTCGAACACGCCTACGGTTACCTTGTGTGATGTCTCGCCTGTCATCGGATACTTGTCTGGTGCAGGAGTAGCAATGCAACTCTGTGTTTCAGGATGATTGAAACCGATTTCCGGGATGTCGACCTGCGGATAGTCGGTTACCATACTCTGGTCCATACGATAGAAGGCGAGCAGTTCGCCGTTCGGACTCCAGAAGGTTCCCTTGCTGATACCGAACTCATCGCGGTGAACACTCTGTCCATAAACAATTTCGCGGCTTCCGTCCTTTGAGAGCTGGAAATCGTGAGATTTCTTCTCTTTTGTCAAGGCGTTGCTGGTTACATCGAAGGTACGCACATAGAGGTTGCTGCCCTTCAGATAGGCGAAGGCGTTCTGCTGGGCATTAGCCTCCAGGAGGTTCTCGCCGTCAGCAAAATCCATCTCGCTCAGCAGCTTATGCTTCTTGAAGTCTATGGTATAAGTCTTGCTGCCGTTGCTCACCATCACGATGTTCTTGCCTGCAAACGGGAACAGAGCATTGTAGAGGGCTCTTACCTTGATGTCTTTGGTAGGAGCAATCCACTGGTTGATGTCATTGATGCCGAAGAGTTTGGTCTCCTTGCCTGTCGTCTTGTTGACGAGATAGCAAGCATCCACATCCTGGCGAACGAGTTCATTGCCCCACCAGGTGCACCAGCGATTCTTAGCTACCATGTTACGATAGTTGTTGCCGCCGAAGTTCAGGTCTTCCAATGTAAAGGTTTTCTCGCCTTTCTGAGCAGGAACCACGCCCTGAGCCTGTAAGTCGGTTGCATTCATAGCCATCATGATCATAGCAGCAAAAGATAATTTATAAATTGAATTCTTCAGATTCATTATATTCTTTACTTTATCGGGTTTAACACCCATGCGTCGTGAAACACGACGTATGGGTCGATGTCTCTTTAATCCTCGTCGTCGAAGTCAACGCTGAAGTTCTTCTTGCCTCCGCGCTTGCCTCCGAAATCACGGCCACCACGTTTGTCGCCTTTCTCGAAACGCTTTCCGTCGCGCTTGCTACCGAAGTCACGGCCACCCTTGCGGTCGCTCTTGAAGCTGCGGCTGCCACGCTTGTCATCGTCGTCATCATTGCGTCGACCGCCACCGATACGTGAACGACCGCCCTTATGGAACTCAGCACGCTTCTTCTCGAAGTCTTCCAGACGGTGAGTATGGAACTTGAAAGAACGGATATCGTCCTCCTCGTTTTCAGTCTCCTCGCTTACACGCTTCTTGAATTCACGCTCCTTCTTGAAACGGTGCTTCTGAGCCATCTCGCTCTTCTCGCGCTCAGTCTTCACAATACCGCCTTCAGAACGGAAGTCCTTCATCTTGCCGTCGAACATCACATACTTGCGGAATTCGCACTCCAAGCTTCCGTTGAATACAGGAATCTTGATAGATGGTTTCAGACCAATCTGCTCGAAGCACTCCTCGCGGTAGCTCAATACCCAAGCCTCGTTGCCGGCAAAAGCCTTCTTGAAGCGCTCACCTATCATCTTGTAGGTGTTCAGGAGGTTAGGGGTAGAGATGCGCTCACCGTATGGAGGGTTCATCACGATGATGCTCTTCTCGGCTGGCTGGGTGAAGTCCTTGAAATCAGCCTGTGAGATGGTGATGTCCTTGCTGAGACCGGCAGCACGAACGTTGAGATTAGCTGTATTGACAGCCTTCATGTCAACATCGTAACCATAGATATGGTGCTCGAACTCGCGCTCCTGAGAGTCGTCGTTATAAATCGTATCGAAGAGATCCTGGTCGAAATCGTTCCACTTCTCGAAGGCAAACTCCTTGCGGAATACACCTGGAGAGATGTTTCGGGCGATGAGGGCAGCTTCGATGGCGATGGTACCTGAACCACACATCGGGTCGATGAAATCGCATTCGCCCTTCCATCCGGTCATCAGAATCATACCTGCAGCGAGAACCTCGTTCAGAGGAGCCTCTACCTGCTCCTGGCGGTAGCCACGGCGGTGCAGACTCTCACCACTCGAATCGAGACTCAATGTTGCATTGTCTTCTGCAATGTGGATGTTGAGGCGGATATCCGGGTTAGATACGCTGATATTTGGACGTGTACCCTGCTTCTCGCGGAACCAGTCAACAATCGCATCCTTTACCTTGTAGGTTACGAAGCGTGAGTTGCGGAACTCCTCTGAGTAGACTACTGAGTCAACCGAGAAAGTCTTCTTCACATCTAAGATGTCATCCCACTTGATCTTCTGAATCTGATCATACACCTCTTCAGCGCTTCTAGCCTTGAAGTGCTTGATAGGCTTTAAGATACGGATGGCTGTGTGCAACTGGAAGTTAGCACGATACATCATTTCCTTGTCGCCTGTGAAAGACACCATGCGGCGACCGATCTGTACATTATTGGCACCCAACTGGGTGAGCTCTTCAGCCAAGACAGGCTCGAGGCCCATGAAGGTCTTGGCAATGAGTTCAAATTCCTGTTCCATTATTGAATTCTATATCTAATAAACTTTGTTTTTCTTTTTTATATTTCTTTGTTTTCGGTTTCATATCCTTGGTAACCCATACGTTGGCTCCCACTACGCAGCCTTCTCCGATGGTGATGCGACCGAGGATGGTGGCATTGGCGTAGACGATGACATCATTTTCGAGGATAGGGTGGCGAGGGATTCCCTTGATAGGATTTCCGTCCTTATCGAGAGGGAAACTCTTGGCTCCGAGGGTTACACCCTGGTAGAGTTTCACATTGTCGCCGATGATGCAGGTAGCTCCAATTACCACACCCGTACCGTGGTCGATGGTGAAGTGCTTGCCGATGGTAGCCTCCGGGTTGATATCAATACCGGTTTCCGAATGCGCCAGTTCGGTCATCATTCTCGGAATGAGCGGCACTCCCAGTTCGTGCAGCACGTGAGCGATGCGGTAGTTGGTAATCGCCTTGATGACCGGGTAGCAGGAAATGATTTCTCCGTGGCTCATGGCAGCTGGGTCGCCCTCGTAGGCAGCCTCTACATCAGTAGCCAGAATCTTGCGCAGTCTCGGGAATTCCATGATTGCCTTGGCTGCAATCACGCCTGCCTTGGCACGCTGGTGCTGCAGTTCAGCCTGGGTTTCCGTTTCACAGTCGTTGGCGAAGCAGAGACCGGCGAGAATCTGCTCTGACAGCATCTCATAGAGTTTCTCTACTCTTACTCCAATATGATATTTGATGGTTGAGATATTTACCGAAGAATTGCCGAAATATCCCGGAAAGAGGATAGAACGGGACAAACTGATGATTTCTTCGAGCGCCTTGCCCGAAGGAAGTGGATTCCCGTCTCGATGCTGATGGAAGAGACCCTTCAAAGATTCGGCGCTCGAAAGCTCCTCGATGGTCTCTGTCAGCTGATGAGTTAATGTATCTTTACTCATTTTCTTAATGTCTCAATAAAATTTGAGTGCAAAGATACGATTATTTTCTTGAATGACAAAGAAATAGCTACGGTTTTTTGTATTTTTTAGAGTGATTTTTTGAGGGATGAAAGACGGAAAGACCCATATACGGTGTTTTGCCGTACATGGGTCTGGCTTGTCTTATTTTGCGATGCTGTCCAGGAAGAGGAGCAGTCGGTTGGTGACGTTTACCTCTGAAACACCGGAATCGAAGTCGAGCGATACGAGGTTGAGCATTGGGAAACGGTCGTGGAGACGTTTCTCGATGCCCTTGGAAATCACGTGGTTAGCGATGCAACCGAAAGGCTGGAGCGAGATGATGTTGTTCACGCCATCACGGATGTAACCTACGATGTCGGCAGGCAGAAGCCAGCCTTCGCCAAACTGGGCTGCGAGCGAAACCAGTCCCTGTACGTCCTTCGCATCATCATAGATATTGGTGAACGGACGGAAGTAGCGGAACTTGCCGGCTGCCTTGTTTACCTGGCGCAATCTTCTGCCTATCAGCGCCTGATAAGCGCCCTTGATGATGAAATCGGGCACTTTGGTGCAACTCAGCCGCATGTGTTTCTGTATCTCCACGTTCACAAATTCCTGCAGGAAGAAAGGAGCAAGCAGAGGCGGAACCATCTCTATGCCGCGCGAGATGATGTTCTGCTCCAGGAACTGGTGGGCGAAAGGATTGAACTTCAGGAAGATTTCGCCTACGATTCCTACCTTCGGCAGTTCTCTGTCGAGGGTCATCTGGTTGAATTCTTCGGCTGCCTGTTCCAGGAGTCGGATGAGTTCTTTGGCTGAATTCTGGGCGATAGGTCCGTCTATCAGCTGCATGTATTTATCGCGCAACTCTCTGGCAATGCCCGGTTTACGCTCTCTTACGATGCAGGCATTGTACATCTCGTTGATTGCATCGCCATAGAAAATGGCGGTAACGATAATCTGACTGTATTTCAGCCAAGGCACATTGAAACCGTCCTGCTCGTTATAGTCTTGCTTGTCGTCTGTTGAGCCTGATGCTTCGCCTGTTGAGGTTGTTACACCGAGCGTGAGCAGCGGAATGTCCTGGAATCCATTGGAAATCATCGCACGCTTGATGAGACCAGCGTAGTTGGTTGCGCGACACTGGCCGCCCGTCTGACTCATCACTACTGCTGTATTGTTCAGGTCGTATCTGCCTGATTTCAAGGCTTTGATGATGTCGCCGACGATGAGTGTAGCCGGATAGCAGACTTCGTTGTTGGCAAACTTCAAGCCGAGTTCGGCGCTTACCTCATTGCTCATCGGAAGAACCTCAACATCATAGCCTATCAGTTTCAGGATAGGCGGAATGATAGGGGTGAGGTATTCGGTCATGAAAGGAGCGAGAATCTTGCGATGAATGTCCTGTTTGGTGAATACCTTGGTCTGTTGTAAATGTTGAGTGTTGAGTGTTGAATTGGCTTTCCCTTCGGCCGCCGAACATTGTTTCTTCACTCTTCGTTCTTCACTCTTCACTTCCTTTACTCCCTTCAGGCTTTCTATGAGCGAGCGGACACGGAGTTTCAGTGAGCCGATATTGCTCACATCATCTATCTTCAACAGCGTGAAAGGCTTGTTGTGGCGCTTCATGATGTCGCGAATCTCGTCCTGGATAAAACTGTCAGGACCGCAGCCGAAGCTGGTCATCTGGACGAAATGAACCTCATCGCCCTGTTCTGCAGCCCATTGCGCTGCCTTCAGAATGCGGTTCATATACGCCCATTGCTTCACGAGATAAGTCTCTGGCTGACAGTTGTATGCTTCGTTGTTGTCCTGGCTGGCTAATGCTGCCTCATTTCTTTCTGCCGCCAGATCCTCCAAATTGAAGTCTTTGAAATCTGCAAAGAGATTACCCCGGGCGATGTCTTCGCTGATGACGTTGACTCCCAGATTGGCTATCATCTCGCTCAGCTTGTGCTGAATCAGCGGGTCTGTATGATAAGGACGGCCCGCCAGCAGAATCGTAAGTCCCTTGTTTGACTTCAGAATCTCCCAGCCCTGTTTCTTAATCTCAGCTGCATATACTGCCTGAGCATAGAGGGCCTCTCTCAGCGCTTTACGGGCAGTCTTCTTGCTTACTCCCAGTTGCTTGAGATAATCGGTAATCTGCTTTTCCAGCGCCTTAGGCTGGGCAAAGTTGATGACGGGCGTATCGATCGGTTTCTTCAGATTGATGACCGACTTGATGACATCGCTGTAGCCCGAAACGACCGGACAGTTGAAACTGTTCAGCGTATTCTTCGGGTCGTCATTATGTTCATAAACCACGTATGGCATGAGGATGCGGTCTACTTTCGGGTTCTCGTTGAGTTCCTTCAGATGACTGTGAGCCAGTTTAGCCGGGAAGCAGATATTGTCGCTCATCACCGTATTCAAGGCTCCTTCATACTGGCTGAAAGTGGAATCGGAAGAGAGAATCACGCCCAATCCTGCTGCCCGGAGCAGCGCATTCCAGAACGGATATTCCTCGTACATGTTGAGGATGCGAGGAATGCCTACTTTGACGTTGTGTTTTGCAACTTCAAGTGGGTTAACTTCTTCTCTATCAAATAGTAAACTATATTTGTATTCGTAGATGTTTTTGCCTTTTATCCCGTTTGCTCCCTTGTTGTTAAACACACGCTCACACTTGTTTCCGGAGTAGAATCGGTTGCCGCCGGCAAAGGTGTAGCGGGAAACATAACAATGGTTTTCGCAGCCTTTGCATTGCAGTTGTTTGGTTTCATAATGAGCCAGATTCTGGAGATCATCGATGGATCTTGATGAGGCAGGGTGCTCGTCTTCTGCAGATGTGCGATGCTTGTAATCTGCCGCCGCATGAAGGGCACAACCGTAGGCGCCCATCAGTTCCGGCATGTTGCTTCGTGCCACTTCGGTATGGGTGAGCAACTCAAATGCTCTTACCACCGCATCGTTTCTCATCGTACCACCCTGCACAACGATTTTGCCTCCAAGGTTCTCATTACCATGGAGTTTCAATACCTTATAAAGACAGTTCTTGATGACCGAATAAGAGATTCCGGCAGAAATATCAGCTACAGATGCGCCCTCTCTGAGCACCTGCTTCACCTTCGAGTTCATGAAGACGGTGCAGCGGGTTCCCAGGTCGCAGGGAGCCTTCGACTGGCAGGCGAGTTGGGCAAAATCGCCTACAGAATAACCCATGTTGTTGGCAAAGGTCTGGATGAATGTTCCGCAGCCCGAACTGCACGCCTCGTTGAGTTCCATGCGCACCACAGCCCCTTTCTCCACGAAGATAGCCTTCATGTCCTGTCCGCCGATGTCCAGGATAAAACTCACGTCAGGCATGAGTGAGGCAGCAGCTCTTTCGTGCGCCATTGTTTCGATAATGCCGCTGTCGAGGCCGAAAGCCGCCTTGATAAGTTCTTCGCCGTAGCCTGTAGAGCAGGAGCCTACGATTTCCAGTTCAGCGCCTCGCAATGCAGCTTCCTGCTTCAGGGCGTTCAGTCCATCCGCTACAGCCTTGATCGGATTTCCCAGATTCAGGCGGTAATTTGTAAAGACAATATCTCCCGTAGGCGTCTCCGCATTCACCCTTACCGCAACAATCTTCGTCGTAGTAGAGCCCGAGTCAATACCAATCACAACCTGCTGTTTTCCTTTATTCAGCGGTTGGGTTTCGGTAGCGAATTTCGCCTTTGATTTGAGCCATTCCTGGTGCTCTTTCTCGTTTTTGAACAGAGGCAGCAGACTGCTGGTCCATTCCGTTTGTATTTCTTTTTTCATCCGGCTTCTGAGAATAGATACTGAGGCTGCAGAATCTGCCGATTTAGCCCGGTAAGCACAGCCCAGAGCCGGGATGAGATTGCTGTTTCCTGATACGATGAAATCGTTTGGTGAGAGATGGAGATAATCGCAGAAAGCCTTGCGGAGAGCCGGAAGAAAGGTCAGCGGACCGCCGCAGAGCAGGATAGGAGCCTCGAAGCTGATGCCGTGAGAAAGCGTTACCACCGTCTGTACGGCGATGGAATGGAAGATGCTGGCTGCAATATCTGCTTCGGGCAGATTGCGTGCCATCAGGTTCTGGATGTCGGTCTTGGCGAACACGCCGCAGCGGGCAGCCATCGGATAAACGTGCTCTGCCTTCATCGCCAACTCGCTCATCTTCTGGTTTTCTACGCCCATCAGCACACTCATCTGGTCGATGAAAGCGCCCGTTCCGCCGGCACAGTTGCCGTTCATGCGCAGTTCCATATTTCCGTTTTTCTTGAAGAAGATAACCTTCGCGTCCTCGCCACCAATATCGATGAGCGCCTTCGCCTCAGGATGGGCAGTACGGGCATAGACTGATGCAGCCACCACCTCCTGTACAAACTCCGCCTGGAGCTGTTCGGCAGTAGCCATTCCTACGCTTCCCGTTACGCAGATTCTTGCCTCTGCATCGCCGGTAAGGGCTAAAATCTCATCGAAATATTGCGACACAAGTTCGTTTACACGAGCGTTGTGGCGTTCGTATTTTGAGTAAATTACCCGGTTATCGCTGTCGATAACGGCTATTTTGGCTGTCGTAGAGCCAACGTCCAATCCTATGTAATATGTCTTCTCCATTTCTCTTATCTCAAGTATTTTCTCTTATCTTCTAGTATCTTCTTATCTTCTAGTGGCTTTTCCCAAGTTCCATCTTCTCTCTTCTCATATCCCTGAAAGCGCTCCAGGCTATCGGAACCGCAACGGCAAACGAACAGCAATCTGCCCACATCTGACACATCTCCACGCCCAGCAGTCCGAAGAAATAGGGGAGGATGAAGATGAGCGGAATGAAGAAAAGTCCGCTTCGTGCTGCCGCTACAATGTTGGCTCTCACCGGTTTACGGATGGTCTGCATCAGCATGTTGGTGAGCACGATGCTGGCTACGAGCGGAAAACTGAGCACCTGCCATCGCAAAGCCACCGAACCTACGGCTACAACCGCTGCATCATCGCGGAAGATGCTGATGATGGAAGTTGAGAAGATGAAGCCGAGAAGGGCACAGACGCTGAGGAAAACCGTGCCGCATTTGATGCAGAAAAAGAAGGCTTCCTTTACGCGCCCATAGAGTTTGGCGCCGTAGCAGAATCCGCAGAGCGGCTGGAATCCCTGACCCAGACCGATGACCATCGCATAGGTAAAGAAGGAGATGCGGGTAACGATGCTCATGCCCGCAATGGCTGCATCGCCAAACGCACCTGCTGCCACATTGAGCATCAGCGTAGCGATACTTCCCAGTCCCTGTCTTGACAGCGAAGGGGTTCCGCCGAAGATAATCTCCTTGGCAAAGGCGCGGGTAGGGGTGAAATTGCTGAGATGGATGCGGATGTTCTCGCCTTTATGCGTCATCCAAAAGAGCATGGCGCAGCCGAAACACTGGCTGATGAGGGTGGCTACGGCGGCTCCGGTAATGCCCAGCTGGAAGTAGAGGATGAGCAGAGGAGCCAGAATCAGATTGAGCAGCACACCCGACATGATGCCCTTCATCGCATACATCGTATTGCCCTGAAAGCGCATCAGATTATTCAGCGTAAGCGATGTGGTCATAAAGGGAGCACCCAGCAGGATAATGCCCAGATAACGCTCCGTATAAGGAAGAATGGTGGGCGTAGAACCCATCAGAAGACAGAGCGGTGTGAGGAACACATGACCCAGGATGGCGATGAGAAGACCGGTAAGAAAACTCAGCACAAAGCCCGTGGTTGCCATCTTCTGTGCCTCTTCCGTATGCTTGGCGCCCAACTGTCGCGAAACATAATTGCCCGCTCCGTGACCGAAGAAGAAACCTATCGCCTGAATCACAGCCATTGCTGCAAAGGAAACGCCTACCGCTGCCACACTCTGCGTGTTGATGCAGCCCACGAAATAGGTGTCGGCGAGGTTGTACATGCTCGTCGACAGCATACTGATAATCGTTGGTATGGCCATCGTGAAAATCACATGATGCACAGGGGCATGTGTGAGGAACGTATAGTTGTCTCTTTTCTCTTTCTTCATAACTTTATGATGCTCTTTTGGGGCATTTCAACCTGCAAAGATACATAAATATCCACAAAGTTGGACAATTATGAACCAACTTTTATAAATTTATAAGAAAAGAGTTGTATTATTCATAAATTTATTGTATTTTTGCACCGTAATTGAATATATATACATAAAACAATATACTAATGAATGATGAGATAAGAATCATACCGATAACGACTAAAAAAGGGCTGAAAACCTTCATTCAGTTTCATTATGATCTCTACAGAGACCATGAGTTTGCCATTCCTTTTTTGCGTTTTGACGAGATGAATACGCTGGACCCAAAGAAGAATCCTGCCTTTGAATTCTGTGAAGCTCAATACTTCCTGGCGGTTGACAGCGAGGCTCGTATCGTAGGTAGAATTGCTGCCATTATCAACCATCGTGCCAACGAAGAGTGGAACAAGAAGCAGGTTCGCTTCGGCTGGTTCGATTTCGTGGATAATGTAGCGGTTTCCTGTGCCTTGTTGCGCGCGGTAGAAAACTGGGGCAAGAGCAGGGGAATGAACGAATGCGTAGGTCCGCTCGGATTTACGGATATGGACCGTGAGGGCTTGCTCATCGAGGGCTTCGACCGGAAGTCTACGATGTATATCAATTACAATTATCCTTATTATAAGACGCATCTGGAGAGTTATTCGCTCTATGAGAAGGATAACGACTGGCTGGAGTACCGCATCAGGATTCCGGAAGTGACGCCGGCTAAGTTTGCCAAGACTGCCCAGATGATAGAGAGCCGATATAATCTGCAGGTTCATAAGTTTACCCGCCGGGAACTGACCTCGGGAGGAATGGGCAGGAAAGTGTTCGAAATAGTGAACGAAACTTATAAGAATCTCTATGATTTCCAGCAGCTTACGGAGAAGCAGATAGATGAATATGTAAATACTTATATCAAGAAGGCTGACTTGAACCTGGTAACGGGTGTGGTAGATGGCAACGCTGGCAACAAGCTGGTAGCCTTTGGTGTTTCCTTCCCTTCGTTTACCGATGCGCTGCGCGAGATAGGCGATGGCAAGCTTTTCCCTACGGGTTGGCTGAAGGTGCTGAAGGTTCTGAAGTGGCACAAGACGGATACGGTAGATTTGCTTTTGATTGGTGTTCTTCCGGAATATCGCAAGAAGGGAGCCAACGCGCTTATTTTTGCCGATCTGATAGAGCAGTATCACCGTTATGGCTTTAAATGGGCTGAGGCAATGCCGCAGATGGAGACCAATACCGGTGTTCAGAGCCAGTGGCAGTATCTGGAGAGCGAACAGCATCGCCGTCATCGCTGCTATAAGAAGAAGATTTAAAAGTCTCTGTTTTGAGCCGTTTAGGCGCAAAAAAGATAGAAAATGGGCTAAAAAGTTAACGAATCTAACTCGCTCTAATTTGGACTTTGATTGAATATCAAGAAGTTGGGCGTTTGCCTACATAATATAGGTAACAATATGGAAACGAGCGGACTTCTGCTCGTTTCTGTATTTTGCAATATGCAAAGAACACCTCAATTCGGGGGCAAAGATACGATATTTTTCTAAATTTTCCATGATTTATAATAAAGAAAATATCAAAATTAAAACTTTTTGAGAAAAGTTAGTCAAGGTAGAGCTTTTGGTGAAAATCTCGCAAGATTATGCTTCTCCATATGTAACTAAAACATGTTTAATTGTTAAAAAGTTGTTCGATAGTGATTTTTACTTCTATAAAATAATAGATTCCAAAAATAAAATACTAACTTTGCTAGTAGCTTACATGAAATTAATATGTAACTTGAGTATTAAGTAATATTTTAAGATATTTACTGTATAAATAAGTTCCAACTTAAAACGTTTTAATTATGAAAGCAAAAGTGTATTTAAAAATGTTAGCTTGCTTAGTAGGATTATTGACATTCTATTCTTGCAACAATGATTTAGAGCAAGACAAGAACGCTTCTGTTGAAGCGCAACAAGTTCAAAACGGACAGGAGGTCTCTCTTCAAGAGAATGCTTATGCAGATTATCTTGAACTTATGAAATCATTAAATAGTTCGCCAACAAGAAGTATGTCCACAGCTGAAATCCCTGCTTATTATGGTGGATGCTATATAAATGATGATGGAAATCTTGTAGTCTTAGTAAAAAAGGGAGAAGGTGTATCTGTTCTAAAAACTAGAGCAGCATTATCTCGTTCAACTATTTATGAAAGTTGCCAATACTCTTATAAAGAGTTGCAGCAAGTGGTTGAGGATATTCGGCAAAAAGCACTTGAAGGCAATAACTTTCTATATCAAAATGTGACAATATATGGCATATCTGAAAAAGAAAATATAGTAGAAGTGGGGTTGCTTCATAAAAATTCATCTACAATCCAAGAATTCAAGAAAAAAATCTGCGATAGCAATAAAATCAAATTTGTAAATTGCGGAAAAATCATTCTTAATGACGGAATTGATTGTGCTGGTGAAATCAAGACAATTCGTGATGGCAAAACACACAATGCATCTATAGGGTATAGAGCTAAAGATAAAAATGGCAATATAGGCATTGTCACAGCAGGTCACTTTATAAAAGTTAATGATATTTTAAAAGATTCAGCCAACGTAGAAATTGGCAAGTGTTTATATTCAAAGGAAGAGTATTATGTTGACGCTGCATTTTGTTCAATAACATCAAAAAAACATGCTCCAACTAATAAAATCAAATTCATGAAAGATTTGCAAAAAGATACACTTTCTATAGCTTTGGCTCAACCGCCAAAAGGCTCTTGGATAAATATGGTTGGAATGGTCTCTAAAAGAAGTTCAGGAACTATATTTAATGCAAGCTATGACGTTCCTAACTCAGCACAAAAAACTATTTACAAGGATGTTATATTGGCAAAATATACTTCAAATAGTGGTGATAGCGGTGGTATTGTTTATGCCTTGACAAAAGCGACAAATACGAGATATACTGTTGGGATTAATTTAGGGAGCATCACATACAATGGTATCACTTATGGAGCGTGTATTAAGGCTTATTTAATAAATCAGACCTTCGGCTTAACAAGATATTAAATTATGAATAGATTGACATTGGGTTGTTTCGTCTTCATTTTACTAATATTGGGGACTACTTCTGTTTCCTCAAAAGAAGAATATAATATTAAAAATGAAAGTAAAACATACTTGAATGATTCTTTAAAAATCAGTGCAATTGTCCATGATAAAAAACCTTCATTTGTAACAATTACAATTGAAAATTATGGTAAAAAGCAGATTAGTATTGGCAAGGTTTATGGTTTACTTACATATATAAACAATAGATGGACATATTTGACAAAAGCAAAGAATAAATTTATAAAAATCAATCCAAAGAGCGCTAAGACTATAAGATACAGTCTTTGCATAGAAAAAATTAGAAATTCAGAAATTAGCTTTACTTATTCAGAAAATCGAAAGAACAGAATCAGATTAGATGTGTATAGCAACAATGAATTTATGGGGAAAATTGATTGCGATTTTGCAACGCCTTTTAATGCAGTATGGAGTAAACATGATGGGGTGATAATCGTGAAATACGACTAAAAATTATAATTATGAGGGTGTGTCATAACTCCATGACGTACCCTCATTTTTTGAGGCTAAAAATTCATTGACATTCTGCTACAATCTCTCAATTGTTCATGAATTATATTATGCTATTTTCATTGATAAGTAGATCCTATCTGTATGCTTGGCATTCGACATGCTATTTATAATGGTACGATTATATGTCATAATCCTGTAAACAGAATGAAAAAAGCCGCATCAATACCTGGTTGGGGCAAGATACGGCTTTATTGATAAAATGTGTATTGTCCACATTATAATGGAGCTTAAATGTCCAACATTCTAATGATGTACTTACCATCTTTCTTGATAAACATGAATGGGTTGAAATGCTTATCCTGTGCATTTATTCCATACCCCAAACATTTGTATTCAGCAGGAGCGACAGACGGAAGTGGATATTCCTTGGTCTTCCCATTTTTTCTATTTACGATGACAAAGGAATATCTGTCCTTTTGGAAGTTGTCTGTCCTTGGCATACCATGCTTTAAAAGACAATAAATGTTCCTTTTATCCATTTTTACAGTTGTGATGCACTTTGTGAAGTAAGAACTATACAGATTTCCATATTCATGCGTATAAAATTTTGTGGAGTCTGGTGCAATCATAGGAACTGTATCTGTGTCAAACACCATGTAAACCTTATATTTGTCAAGATGAAGGCTATCTGTCACATACAGTTTTCCTGTGTAACCATTTCCATACAAGAAAGTTTTTCCTTCATGTGCGAATACATTATTAAGATAATAATAGCCTGTTCTGCTATTTTCTTGAATACGCTCTAATTTGCCGTAATGTCCATCACACTTTCCGTCATTGATACGAAAAGAAGCTATTATTGGATTGAAGGTCTTATAAAAGCTGCCATTAAAAGGGTCTAAATCTTTCTGTCCTACAATATCCTCTTTCTCAAATCCATCCATAGGCCATGTCAACTTTTCGCTTCCTGTCCATAATTTGTTATTGAACAAGTCGAACACAAAGTGAAGATAGAAATACTTGGAATGTTCCAAATCGAAATCTGGTGAAATCATCTTGCCTGACGTATAATTGTTGATGTCTCGTATCAAAACAGCAGGGGCATTGTAAAAGCTAAAGTTCCATTCGTTGCCTACTTTTTCTCGAAGAATCTTTGGCAGGGAATAGGAAATTCCGATATGAGAAGAATCCAACATATTTGCAGACAATGCTATGTAAAAGACTTGTCCTTGTTTTACTAAGTTTCTGAAATCCTTATCTGGCACGGAAACAAATTTCTTTTTCTCTGCTTCGTCTGCTTGGAAGAGTCGCTTGAATTTAAACAAACCATTTTCTTTATTAAACAGCATTATACCATTGTTCAGCATGTCGTTAAAAAAAAGGTGTCCATTCTCTATTTTGGGAATATCATATATTGATGATATTTCTACTCCATCTTTCGTGTTGACCTCGATGTCCGTTTGTTTCCATTTTGGCATAGGAACATTTATCATCGCAATCTGGTCTGACACCTCTTTATATGAGTCTTTCTTATCCAATTCATACATGTGAGGAGCAATTCTCTTTTTACAAAGTACCAACTGCTTCACAAACTCTGCCCCTAAGACCGTATATTGTCCACCTGTGACGAACACGCCTTCTTTTGGAACTAATTTGAGTATATACAATCCGTACATTCCTTCAGAGTTGAAACTGAAGATGTTGCTATAAACTGATTTCGTATCATAAATGTAATAATCAGCCTTATAGTTGTTTTTAGAATTATACCAACTTGCTGTTTTAGAATCCCCATATGCAGTTATTAGTAATAACTTGTTGTTCGGATTATTGCGTTTCAGTTTATCATAAAATGCAGGAATTGCAGCTTCACATCTAAAACATTCAGCAGGACTATAAAGAATTGCAAAAATTGTATCTTCCTTAATGTTTGCTGAATGCAAATAATCAGACAGAAGCCCTTCAGTGTTAGGCTTCTGTCTGATTTGCAAGTCGTTCTGCTCCATTTCATTTATATAATCACGCCCCTGTGCAAATATGGTCGTGCAAAACATAAAGAAAAGGAGTGCTAAAATATGCCTTATTTTCATTCTGCCACATTTGCCTTGAACGTTCCACCCAATTTCATTGTTTCAAGCTTAATATTTGCCTTTGTTTCTGACACGGAAGATGGAGCAAAGAAATTGTTTGTAAATAATGTGTTACCATCAGCATCCTTTACCTGCTGCATCACCAAAGTTTGGTCTTCAAATGACACTAAACTTGACTCTATGGTTCCGCACTTTCTGATAGTTGCTCCCTTGCAAGGATTGTTTGCGTTAGTTGAAGCCTTTGAACCATAGAAAGTAGATACAATCTTGTCTGGTGTAGATGAGCTAAGATCATCATCTGATACTGCTGAAGCCTTAATCTCATTTAAGTTTCCGGCAAATGCAGTACCACACACAATAACGGCAATCATGCCCATGAAAAACTTCTTCATTTTTTTACTCCTTATGCAACCTCTACAATAATAGCACAGCTTGGTCGAGGTCTATTAAAGCCAAGTCATGTAAGTTTTCATTTGCAAAAGTAATAAAAAAACTATTTCATCAAAATGTGTCAATCAAAATATTTTTGTTAATCAATGCAATGTGTTAATTTGACACATATAAAGCGTTATTTTTAACAAAGTGAAATATAACCAACATAATAAACGGTTTGTACTTACAAATTCGTATTTTGTATAACAAACATATACAAAACCATATAATAAGAGGTATGCATATTATATATATATGTCTACCCCTTATTATATAATTTAAGACATTAGTCCCTTAAAGAGGGAATAATCGAGTTCTTTGACATCGTTGAAAATAGTCTTATCAAATAGATCTCTTAGGCGGGTTTTGTCCGTCAATGAAATGCTTAGAATCTGCAAAACTTCATATGTCGAGCGTTTCAATTGCATATCATGGTGCACAATAGCCACGAGACAATAAGTGATAATGGCAACACTAATCTGTATGCGTACAGCATTCTTCGTTGTGCCCCAAAATCTCTTTATATTAAGATGCTGCTTTAGCCATTTGAAAAATAGTTCAACCAACCATCTTTCTTTATATAGATTCGCGACATCCAACGCAGAAAGATGCTTTGCATTCGTCAGAAAAGTAAACTCACGATCATCTTCTTCATCGTAGTATCGAATGAATCTGAATGATTCAGGATACTTCTTTTCGGAAAGATATCCTGTTAGTTTTACTTCTGCATCAGTTAGTACATTCATTGGCATTCTTCGCTTCCATTTTACCATTTTGTACTTCAAGTTCGTTTTGGATCTGACTACATAGTAGGAACCTGTAAGATGAATCTTATAAAGTTCCTTGAAAGTATCATAAGCCCTATCGAAAATGTAGTAACTATTTGGTTCATACGTAATTGAAGACATTGCTGTAGAATCATGCTTTGATGCTGTGGTCACAGTATAGAAAGCTGGAACTTGTGCTTCTACGTCATATAAGACATGTGCTTTGACTCCTCCTTTCTTACTTCTGAACTTTGCCCATGGAAAAGTTGCAAGACACAACGGAATAGTTGTCGAATCAAAAGCATACTTCTTTCCTGGTATATTCAAAATGCTGGTTTCTCGCTTTTTGCAAGCTTCCTTCATCATATAGAATGCAAAGTCTTCGAAAATCCTGTAATCACGAGTCTGATTGGCATAAGCAAGAGTTGCTTTTACGATAGTATTACGTCCAAGCCCCAGATGATATTGCGTAGCTCGATGAGCTTCCAATGCAACTATCAAGTCACGTAAACTCTCACGATAGCTCAGTTGCCCAAACATCATTGCAAGAAGCTGGTTCCAGCAAGTGAAGTGTTTCACGTATCGGTTGCCATCATACTTGCGTACGTAGTTGTTGAACTGAGTTCTATTCAGAAATGCAGTAAGTTGAACGAAAACATATTTGTCTTGAAACATAGTAGCCAATTCTTTTTGGCTGCAAAGTTACAAAATCAAGTCCGTTTCATTGCAAAATACTGCATAAAAGACTATAATTCAACTGTTTTAAAGATCGAATTGCCCTTTTTTATTGGACAGTAGTGATATAAGTATTATTATTCACGTTAAATCATGCTGCGAAGTTACAAAAAACATTTTAATCATACAAGAAAAAATACAGATTCTTTCTCACCTTTTGACCTGTAAACTATTAAAAAGTCTGTCTGTTTTTACAAGTAAGACCATTTTTTGTGATTTTTCAGCAAACAAAACCATAAAATATACTCTGATGTTCAAATAGTTAGCCAAAAATTTGGAGAATAAAATATTTTTTCTTACCTTTGCAAATGAAAGATTTGAATTCAATATTTTTACAAAATATAGCATGTATCAAGATTTAGATTTTACTGATAACAATTACTATCAGGAAGATTATATAGATTCGCCGGTTGATGATTTCGACTGGATGCCTAATTTATTTGCCAAGCTCGCAAATCACCTGCGAACTTCAACTTCTGCTGATGTTATCAGACTGGGAACCATCGGCTGCATCAGAAACAATGAGCCGGGAGATGATTCACTTCTCCAATGGGAAGAAGTAGAAACAATGCGTCGCTATATAGATAGCGTTAACAGAGGCTTGGGTGCACCAGAAGATTCCACACTCCAGCAGTTGCTCCATTCTACAGAATGGACTAACTATGGTATTTTTACCATGAACTTTATCTCGGATAAGAACCTCGACTATAAAGGAATCTGTGAGGTTGAAAATACAAATCTCTCATACGCCAGCATGGCTTTTTTAATTGCTCTGGTAAAAGGGATGAGTATGATCAATCTTAAACATCCTTCAGCAAAGGGAGAAAACAATCATATTTTCACATACGTAATTCCAAGTCAATTCTCCACCTTTTCCTTTGCTTCATTCCTCAATGTGGCCAATACACGTCTCGCTAACAAAGAAGATATTTCTGAACAGGAGATTGAAGAGTTGACCCAACTTGCTTTCAAGAGTCGCTACTGGAAACAAGAGACCTCACTCAAGAGTGAAGACAGCGAGTTGTTCATCTATGTCCTCAAGAACATCATTTCGGAAATTCTAGGACTGAAGCTTGACATCAATGCGGAATCCTTTGCCAAACAGGCAAAGAAGGAAGAGAAAAAGACCGCCACTCCAACTGTAGATAACCATAAGAAAAAGAAGAAGGAGAAGAAGGAAAAAGAAAAGACTATCCTGAAAGATAATTCCAAACCTTCTTTGGCATCTACGATGGTAAAAGTCTTAACAGAGGAGTCCCTCCCGCAAACCAAAGAGAGTCTTATTGATAAGACTATGCAACTCTATCCTACTCTCAAGATAAACTGTTTCAACACCACCCTATCAAGACTCCATAAAAATGAAGTTCTGAATTATTATAATGGTGGACTGATTGGAATAAAAGGCAAAAGATACGGAAGAGGCTACAAGATAATTAGCCGTTTACATAAACATAAGGAAACAGATTAAGGCTAAATTTTGTGCCAAGAAAATCCAAAGGCAAAAAGACCATTGGGCTTTCTTGGCACTATTATATAATACTGTAGCAACAACTAACGTTTGAGACGCTGCTGACGTCCCGGCTTCATCATCTTCATTGCCATGCCGAAACACCTCCTTCTGAAGTCCATATCATTTTCATCGTCTCGTTTACCCCATCCGGTTCCTGGTCCTCCACCGCCACCGCAGCTTTGAGCTATCCTTGTAGCTGCATTCAGATAACCCAAATATAAGGATGCTGCAACCGAACATAGATTTGCAGAATTTTCTGCTACATTTTCGATAAGTGAGCCATCGAATATTTCGCCAACTGTCCTATCCAAGAAATCTCTTTGGCTCGGAGATAAAGAGTTTCGGAGTTCACCATATTTAGATAGACGACTTTTCATATCAAGTGCTGCCATGTGAAAACCGAGTGAGCCAAATTCATGGCTGATTTTAAGATTCACTTTCGGAGCAATCTCTTTGTATTTCGCTTTAATCACCTGATATTTACCTTCTGCCTTTGCCGTTTTTTCTACAGCCAAAGCAGTTTTCTGTTCTTCTGAACTTCTCTTTTCTTCGGCTTCATGGGCTTTTGCTTCCAATTCTGCCTTCCGTTGTTCCGCATCATGGAGCTTGCTTTCTGCAACTTTTAGCTTATCTGCCTTGTCAATTATTTTTTCTTCTGTTTTCTTGATTTCGGCATTAATTTGTGAAAGTTTGCGGTCTGCCTCTTCCTTAGAAATCTTTCCTGCAGCAAGGTCTCTATTGAGCTTTTTAATCTCCTGTTCTAGGTCTGCCTTATGAGTTTCAAGGTTCTTGATCATCGTAGCTAAAGCCTTCAGACGAGCAGCAGAGTGCTTGATTTCCCTGCTAAGTGAAGCAATAATTCCACGCTGATTGGTAATCGTTGAATTTTGCTGTTCGATGGTTTTGATGTTTTCTCGAACCTCTTCTTCCTTCTCCTGAGCATCCTTCCAGAGCTTCCTGCGATATTCTTCTGTGGTACGATGAACTGCACCGGTTTCCTTGATGCTGTCCCCTCGTTCCATACCATACTTCAAACCTACCTCATCTGCATATTCGGTATGAAGGTTTTCCATATACTTTGATAAAGCATCTCTGCTGTCAACTCCACCCATGAAAGTCTTTATAAAAGAAAACCTATTTTTCTCCGTAAGAGGCAAAACCGTACAATGTACGTGTGGGTTCGCTTCATCCAGATGAACGACAAAAGCAGCAATATTTTGCTCTCCATATTTTTTACACATGAAGGCATACGCATCCTTTGCCCATGCTTCAATTTCCGGCATTCTCTTCAAGTCAGAATTGTCGGCTCCATGTTCCCAATCCACCTCCTGATTACCAAAAGCCAGGTTTCTCATTACCTCTCGGTTGCCACCCAAGATAAAGTTTGCGACAGTCCTGTACTTTGGATCCAGTCCCTGGTCAATGTATTTTTTGTTGGGGTTTACAATGCCACGTGAATCCAAATTTTCCTGTATTCTCTGGTTGATGGTTTTGAACTTATTTACTTCTGTCACTACCCCACCTTTACCCACTTCGAAGTTCAGATGTTCTCTTGAAGGGTCATAATTCCATCTGACTTTCTGCGCCCTTTCGCAATCATCTAAACGGCGTAGGTGTTCGTTGCCTTGTGAAGGCGAGAACCCTTTACTGGGTCTCATATCAATAACGTTTTTTGCTCCGCTCATGATTATCTATTTTAAAAAGAAAGGTTCTTAGGGCAGTATTCCCTGAGCCTAATATCCCCACGGCTTGCCGCACGAATGTCAAAACGTTTTACTTAACGTTTTTGGGGATTTCAGGGTGTTTTTCTAAAACCCCGTATTAGGCTACAGGGATGTAGTACATTTCCCTCTCATGCGCAAGCGCATTTGTAAAAGAACCTTACTTTGAAATTATACTTAATTTGTTATGTGAATAACTTTGTTTCTCCAGAAGAGATATGTGGCAAAGGCGAAGGGAGCTGTAAAAGCTTTCTCTGAGCCATCTTGTCAAGTTCTTCTTTACTAAGACTCATAACTATAATGGTCGGATTTACTGAGACCATTTTAGCCGAGAGAATCTGTTTGATATCGATTACATTCATTTGTTGAAGAGACTTCAAAAAAGAGACAACTGTCGGACGAGTCCATTTCCAGTCTTTGCAAAGTTGAGAAATGTAGTTGCGTTTCAGTTCTCCTTTTTCAAGACCATCAATATGCCGGGATAGCAAATATCTAAAAGCCTTGATTCTCGAAAAACGCTTTGGACTCACTATTACGTAATCATTGCCCAAAAAGTCCATTACCTCAAAAGGAATATGTATTGAGTATTTCTTTTCGATTGGAAGCCTAGTTTCGATAACGTTGCTTTGAGCATTTTTTGCATTAATGATGTCTCTGAATCTTGTTTTATTTTGGTGTTCCATAAAATGACTAAATATTTACATGTTAAAATGATAATAAATAAATGTAACATGAACATATCACGCTGCATTTCGATAAATCTCGTTCCATTCTCGAAACTCTCTTACAACGTGTCTGAGAGATTCTTTTGAACCACCCTGTCCATGTCCTACGAACTTTGGAAAAATAGCTCCTGCGCCCAATGCATTCGGAACCAATCAGGAGCCTTCCATCTATCAGGATGAGAGTAACAGAAACAGCTGCCGATAATGAAAATATAATCTTCTTCTGATTCAAACAAGTAAGAACATTCTCAGCTATACGATAGTTGAAAAGCAGAAAGGTACATAACAGATTTACCATTATCAAATTGTAAGGAGTTTGCGATGGGAGAAAAAGTAGATTTTTCTCCCACGCATTCCAAAGACAACTGCCCATTCCGGTTTTATCCATTTTCAAGAATGAAGAAGCTTCTCCAATCAAATGATTTGCTCTAACTGCAGAGAGGGTTGTTTCGTAATCAACATACTGAACAGCCAAAAGAACCATCACAAAAATAAGTGTAAAAAGTTTTCTTGCGCTGATGCTAGTTTTCATCTTTTCGTAGTACCACGAAAGAAAGGATACTACTTTCTTCCCGACAGAATCATATAAACCAACACATACCTTCAAGGTGGTCTTATAAATTGGTCCATCGACATTTTCATTTTTCCCTTCAAGGCAACAAGCTCCTTCTTGCAGCCTTCTACAACATCTACCGATGTTTGAAACTTCGGATGGCTATTGCGTCTGACCAGGAGAGATGCTATAGCCATCATACCCAATAAATGATTTTTTATCTTCATATTATTTCTAATTAATTATAAACCGCTGCAAAAGTATAAAATTTTGAAATAAAAATGTATCACGATTCGATATACCTTTGAAATTAACATTTGCAAAACACGGATAAGATACATATATTACTAATAATAAGGCAGTTAACAAATATACAGATAAAAACCTGCGCCCTCAATCGTCGGATCCGATCGAGGGCGCAGGTTGAGGTCGAGGACTTGGAGAAAACCAATCTGAGTGTCGGCATCGACTTGGGCTTGAAGGCTGTGCAATAATGGCGTCCATCGGTAGGAGTGAAATCTGTCTCCTTGATTTCTCCATTTATGCTGACATCAAATCTTGCATCTTTAGATGAAGCTTCTCCATTGCTTCTGGCAAGAAGATTAGGCAACTGGGTTGCTGGCTTAGTAACATCAGCCATCAACAATTCCACTTGATATTCGCCTTTTGGTGCATCTATCTTATATTCCAAGTCGCCTTTACGCCAAATCTGATAAATAGGTCCATCAATCGTATTCTGTATCTCAGATGTGGTACTTTTGTTTTCTCCTCCTATATATCCCCATGAGCCTGCCTTATAGGCTTGGTCTGGCAGTGGATTGTACCAGATATTCATCACATCTTCTGTATTACCATCTTTCCTGCCAGCATCGTCAGTGAGCTTCTCACCAAAACCTTTTGCTTCTAACGTTGAACTTCCGAAAGGCAATACTACATCAAAGACTGCAAGGCAATTTTCTACATTCTTCTTTCCACAGCTCTTGCCATTGACGAAAAGTTCCACTTCCGGCTCCCCACTCCGAGATGATCATCGGCTTCCTAGGATAGTTCTTGTACTGGTCTTCACACCAGCGGTCGAAACCATTCAACTCTCCCTCGTACAAGCCATGATAAAGATTCCAACCTACCACATCTACGAGGTTCAAGCCTATTCGTTATAAACATTGTCATATTGAAAGCCATCACACTCTTTCGCGTAGCATCTTCTTTCTTCAGAACCTTTTCCAACCGCTCAGCAAGTGCTAATGTACGCTCCTTGAAAGCTGGCCATTCTTTCGTGCAGGTCATGGAGTGCAGAGCAGTATTTCATTCATGTAGCCCCAGTTGATAATACTCGGATGGTTAAAGTGTTGCCGGATCATTTCCCGCAGATTACGCTCGCAATTATCTGCATAGCCTGGAGTGTCGGGCACAAGATCTATTATAGGAATTTCCTCCCAAGCCAACAAACCAAGCTCATCACAGGCATCCAGGAGAGCATCATCTTGTGGATAATGGGAGATACGGATATAATTGCTGCCCATTTCCTTCAACAGACGGATGTCGCGACGGTGCGGGGCTACACCTACAGGTGCCTGATCCTGATGACGGTTGAAACCACGCAACTTGTAAGACTTCCCATTCAAACAGAATCCCTTCTCGCCATCGAATGAAAACCAGCGGAATCCTACCTTATGGGATTTCTCGTCAATGGCTTTTCTTGTTTTTGTGTCGACAAGCGAAGTTACCACCTTATATAATATAAGTGTCTCCGGAGTCCAAAGCTCAGAATTACTGATGAGCTTAGACTGTAATTCCATGCGCCTGGTTTCGCCGGCTTTCAGAGTCACTTTTTTCTTGAAAGTTTGCAAGAGTTTTCCATCAGGCGCAAACAGTTCATTCCTGACCTCAAAAGTTGATGGTTCTGGCTTCACGTTGGGCCATGACTGGTATAACCATCATAGAACTTGTGAATGCGGTGAGAAATTACCTTTTAAACAAACAATTATCCAATGTACTAAAAGTCAAAATGTACTCGGTCGCCCATTGCTCATAGTCTCGGTCCCCGTTCCTCATCACGTCAGTCTCTTACTAAAATGTTTCTTACTTGAAAGCAGTTCAATGACAAAATAATAACCTAAAAAAGAAACTTACTTGTCGTTTTTCCGACAATTAGTCAATTCTACAATTAGGCAATTAAGAATTTGATTCTCTATAAGGATAAAACCACATTTCTGTTTACCTAAAATCATAAAACTACGCATAAACCACAAAGTTGTTTACCAAAAATCACTGCATTTTGTAGCACAAACCACTATTCTATTTACCTAAACCACTAAACTGTTTACCAAAAACCACTATTTTGTTTACCAGAAACCACAAAACTGTTTACCTATCCTAGTAAAAAGCAGTTGCTCCTTTTTAGGTAAACAGAAATGTGGTTTTTACCTAGTAAAATTCATGAGAAAAACAGGTAAACAGAAATGTGGTTTATGAGAAAAATCGATGAACGTTCTGCCAGGTAAACAGTTTTGTGGTTTTTAATTTCTTATTCAGTTGCTACTAAAGAAAAAATCAAAAAGTCTAGACAACTCCTTTATGCGTTTTACATAACATACTAATATACTGATAGTTATACACTTTTTCAAATTGTATTCAGGTGCCTGATTTCAAATAGAATAAGATAAAAAATAGTATCTTGTCAAGATAAAAACCACAAAACTGTTTACCAGAAACCACAAAACTGTTTACCTAAGAATAAAAGACTGATATAAAAATGATATAACTTATTACATATCAAATTATAACATGGGATTTGGTAAATAATTAATATAACCTCAAAATGGAATGAATTATATACATGACATTTCAGGTAAACAGTTTTGTGGTTATGATGATAAGCCATTCTTAAAAGCAGGTAAACAGAAATGTGGTTTTACAATCGGGTAGGAGGTAAATGTTACTCATAAGAGGCATTTACCTCCTACTTTCGCA
>OHHZ01000033.1_pt1 | contig 75447 bp, 63 predicted proteins | sample 1568081 | NCBI WGS metagenome assembly OHHZ01 (sample SAMEA3879597, study PRJEB24766) | human gut metagenome | biome: human-associated habitat; feature: feces | place: USA | collected 1985/1987
TGGAGTAACCGAGGGAACCGGAAATGTAGCGGAAGATGTTGGGAAGGTTGTTGAGACCAGAGTGGTAGAACAACTGTTATATATGGGTCAGATGATATAGCTAATTATCAATATAATATGATTGAAAATCCAGGACCGTTAGCAGAAATGCCAAATCAACCTGCAAAGAATTTCTATGGTGGCAGATACAATATGGAAGTATTACAGGAAGATAGAATAATGTATTGAGCAGGTAATGCTCAAAATCCGTATGGAAGATGGTTTACGAGTGAGCCAAGCTCTTATATAGATAATGTATATGCGATTAAAATACCAAAGGGTACTACTATTTATACAGGACCAGTCGGACCGCAAGGTGGAGTATATGTGGGAGGATGTAATGTTATGCAAACCTATATAGATGCACCATGGACTTTTGAAGTTGTAGGAAAAACACCGTTACAATAGATTGGAGATAGAAGAATGATAAGAAATGAAGCGCTTTTGCAGTTGCGAGAGGCGTATATAGAGATTGGCAAAATGGTACAAAAATATGGATATGGACAATATAACGGGATATTAAGAATTCTTATGGGACAAGTTAATTGTATTGACTCGGATGAGAGCGATGGTGAAAAAATGAAATATCTGATAGAAAGCTATAGTAAACTGTTTGCTTCGAGAGGCGGGTTAAGCGATTTCATTATTTATGATGCAGATGTTCAATTAAGAAATCAGTTGAATGAGAAATATAATGACGAAGTAAAAAGGGCTTGGAACATTATGAAAGACTATATTTAATAATGTTCCATCGTATTGGATGCAGCCGGAAGCATACAGAATGATTACCAGTATGATGCGTTTGGTCAAAGGATTGCAGGACAGGAAAACATCCCGAATCGTCTAAGGTATAATGCACAGATTGAGGATGACCTGACGGGACTTTACTATCTGCGTGCACGTTATTACAATACGGGTATCGGACGGTTCACGCAGGAAGATGTGATCTATAATGATGGACTGAATCTGTATGCTCACTGTAGCAGTAATCCGGTGATGTATGAGGATCCGAGTGGCTATTCTGCAAATGTAACAGAGTCTGTAGGTGAAGAAAAATGAAATATAGAATAGAAGAATATAAACAAAAATAGAGGAATGGTAAAATGAAGGTTGTAGTAGCAATTGATTCATTTAAAGGAAGCATGACAAGCATGCAGGCCGGGATGGCATGCAAAGAAGGCATATTGGCGGCAATACCGAAAGCAGATGTGGTGGTCAGACCACTTGCAGATGGCGGAGAGGGAACTGTAACCGCTTTGGTAGAGGGCATGAATGGCACATATGAACATGTTGATGTAACAGGACCGATGGGACAAAAGGTGCACGCGACATATGGAGTACTTGAGGATGATACGGCTGTTATGGAAATGGCAGAAGCATCAGGAATCACACTTGTTGAAGGTAAACCTGATCCATGGAAAGCGACCTCATTGGGTGTGGGAGAGATGATATTGGATGCCGTGCACAAGGGCTGTCGGAATTTCATAATCGGAATAGGCGGAAGTGCAACCACTGAGGGCGGCATAGGAATGCTGTCGGCGCTCGGCTATGAGTTTTATGATGAGGATGACAATATTCTTCCATCGGTATTTGGCTCGCTTGCAAGGGTAAAAAAGATAAAGGCTGATAAGGTTCCTTCAGAATTGAAGCAGTGTCATTTCGAAATAGCATGTGATGTTACTAATCCACTGTGCACAGAGCAGGGCTGCGTATACATTTTTGGAAAGCAAAAGGGCGTACAGGAGCATGAAAAGGCACAGATGGATAAAATGATGAGACAATATGCAGACTGTGTTGAGGAATATGCGGGAAAACGTTTTAGCGAGACACCGGGAGCAGGCGCTGCGGGAGGTCTTGGGTTTGCGTTTCTATTTGGACTTGAGAACGTGGAACTTAAATCCGGCATAGATATAGTGCTAAACGCAATACAGCTTGACAAGGAACTGAAAAATGCCGATATCGTAGTGACCGGAGAGGGCAGGCTTGATGGACAGAGCGCCATGGGAAAGGTGCCTGTCGGAGTGGCAAAAGCAGGCAGAAAAAACGGCTGTAAAGTAATCGCACTTGCAGGGAGTGTCACTGACGATGCAGTGGCATGTAATAAAGAAGGCATAGATGCGTTTTTCCCTATTATAAGAGGGGCAACAACGCTTAATGAGGCTATGGATATCAAAAATGCTCAAAAAAATATGAAAAACACTGCAGAACAAGTTTTCAGGCTTATTGACATCAGCTCGCTTATGGAATAATATATGTTAGTAAAATTATGCGTGGTGCAGGGGCCGGATGAGATATAAAAGCCTCGTATATCATAGAATATTTAAATAAAAAAGGAGAAAAGCAATGGCTAAGGAGAAAAAATTAGTAGAGGCCATCACTTCCATGGAGGAAGATTTCACACAATGGTATACAGACGTTGTGAAGAAAGCAGAGTTGATGGATTATTCATCTGTAAAGGGATGCATGATCTTTAAGCCCAATGGTTATGCCATCTGGGAGAATATACAGAAAAATCTCGATGCAATGTTTAAAGAGACAGGTGTAGAGAATGTATACATGCCAATGTTCATTCCGGAGAGCCTGCTTCAGAAGGAAAAGGATCATGTTGAGGGCTTTGCACCTGAGGTTGCATGGGTCACACAGGGCGGACTTGAGACACTTCAGGAGAGACTTGCAGTAAGACCTACATCAGAGACACTTTTCTGCGAGCTTTTCAGCAAAACAGTACAGTCACACAGAGACCTTCCAAAGGTGTATAACCAGTGGTGCTCAGTAGTGCGCTGGGAGAAGACAACACGTCCATTCCTCCGCTCATCAGAGTTCTTATGGCAGGAGGGACATACTGTTCATGCAACAGCCGAGGAGGCAGAGGCACGTACAGTACAGATGTTAAACATCTATGCGGATTTCTGTGAGAAATACCTTGCAATCCCTATGGTAAAGGGAAGAAAGACAGACAAGGAGAAGTTCGCCGGAGCAGAGGCTACATACACAATAGAGGCACTCATGCATGACGGAAAGGCGCTCCAGTCAGGAACCTCACACAACTTTGGTGACGGCTTCCCTAAGGCTTTCGGCATCCAGTACACAGACAAGGACAATAAATTACAGTACTGTCATGAGACATCATGGGGCGTTTCAACACGTCTTATCGGAGCTATTATCATGGTTCACGGAGATGACTCAGGACTCGTGCTTCCACCAAAGATTGCACCAACACAGGTTATGGTCATTCCAATCCAGCAGCAGAAGGACGGCGTCCTTGACAAGGCATACGACCTCAAGGACAAGCTCTCAAAGGATTTCCGCGTGAAAATCGATGCAACCGACAAGACACCTGGCTGGAAGTTCGCAGCACAGGAGGTTCAGGGAATCTCAACACGTATCGAGATTGGACCAAAGGATATCGAGAAAAACCAGTGCGTTATCGTCCGCCGAGACACAAGAGAGAAAATCGTTGTCTCACTCGATGAGGTCAATGAGAAGCTCGCAGAGGTACTTGAGACAATGCAGAATGACATGCTCGAGAAGGCAAAGGCATTCCTTGCAAGCCATATAAACGATGCACACGACTACAATGAGTTCAAGGCAATCGCAGAGACAAAGCCTGGCTTTATCCGTGCTATGTGGTGTGGAGACGAGGCCTGCGAGAACAAAATCAAAGAGGACACAACAGTTACAAGCCGTTGTATGCCATTTGGTGACCAGGAGCAGATTTCCGACGTATGCGTATGCTGTGGAAAGCCTGCGCATAAGCTCGTATACTGGGGTAAGGCATATTAAAAGGAGAAAATACAGATGCGCATAGATTTACCGCAGAATGTCAACTTCATAATAGACACGCTCTACGAGCATGGCTTTGAGGCATATGCGGTAGGTGGATGCGTGCGTGACAGTCTCCTTGGCAGGACACCGCAGGACTGGGATATCACCACATCTGCAAAGCCTGCGCAGGTCAAAGCGATATTTGACCATACGATAGACACAGGTATCCAGCATGGCACAGTCACGGTCATGCTGGAGCATGTGGGCTATGAGGTCACCACCTACAGGATAGACGGAGAGTACGAGGATGCACGCCATCCAAAGGAGGTTACCTTTACCTCTAATCTGAAGCTTGATCTGGAGAGGCGTGACTTCACAATCAATGCCATGGCATATAATCACAGGGCAGGGCTTGTCGATGAATTTGACGGCATAGGAGATTTAAAAGCACATGTGATCAGATGTGTGGGCTGTGCGCACGACAGGTTCAGTGAGGATGCACTCAGGATGTTTCGTGCGGTGCGATTTGCAGCCCAGCTTGGCTTTGATATAGAGGCACAGACTAAAGCAGCCATAAAAGAGCTTGCCCCTGCATTGTCAAAGGTCAGCGCAGAGCGAATCCAGGTGGAGCTTGTGAAGCTTCTGACATCAGACCATCCGCAGATGATGAGAGATTTGTATGAGCTTGGACTCACAGCGGTATTCATGCCGGAGTTTGATGTGATGATGCAGACACCTCAGCACAATAAGCACCATATGTACAGTGTCGGCGAGCATACGCTTCATACCTTGGAGCATGTGCGAGCGGACAAAATCCTAAGGCTTACCATGCTGCTTCATGATGTGGCAAAGCCTGTGTGCATTACGACAGATGAGGAAGGCCAGAATCATTTCAAGAAGCATCCTGTTGTGGGAGCTGATATGACAAGAAAGATACTCAGGCGCCTTAAGTTTGATAACAGGACTACAGACTGTTGCTGTAAGCTCGTAAAAGAGCATGATGACCGTCCGGCCATCACGGAACGCAATGTAAGGCGTGCCATGAGCCGCATAGGAACAGAGCTTTTTCCGCTGTTGTTTGAGGTGAAAAGAGCCGATACACTCGGACAGAGCATGTATAAGCGCGCAGAAAAGATTGAATACATCGCAGAATATGAGCGTGTATACAGGAAAATCCTCGCAGACCACCAGTGTGTATCAAAAAAGGAAATGAAAATAAATGGCAGCGACCTGATTAAAATGGGAGTAGAGCCGGGACCGAAGCTTGGCGATATCCTGGACAGGCTTTATGAGCAGGTGCTTGATGACCCATCGCTCAATGAAGCACAAAAACTTAAAGAGCTTGCGAATAAAATAATAACCTCTCTCATATGATTAAAAAGCATCTGAATAGTTATGATGCATTAATTATATGAGGGGGGATTTTTTTGTATAATCAGCCGGAAGTGGCTTTGGAAAAATATGAGCTTACAGTAAGCAGGATAATAAAGGGCAGAGGAGCATATATATGTGACACAGGCATCGGGCAGAAGCTGCTCGTGCCGTACAGAGGGCATGAGCAAAGGGCAGGCACCCTGCGGGATACGCTGGCATTTATCCAGAGAAACGGTATGGATGTGGAGCAGATATCACAGACAAAGGAGCAGTGTATCATATCGCGAGATAACTGTGAGGACGCATACATATTGAAGGATTACAGAGCAGGCAGAGAGTGCAGCACGGACAGCATAGATGATATGCGTGGCGGCAGCAGGGCATTAGCGCAGCTGCACAATATATTGGAAAAGTATCCTCTGCCTTCGGATATCGAGGTAGAAAGCCTGCACGAAAAAGCTCAGCGAAAATGTGCGCAGATAGTAAAGCTTAAAAACTACATACTGCGTCGCAGCAAGACAAATGCTTTTGAGCATCTGTTTTATGAATGCTATGAGAGATTCTTAGAGCAGGGACAGAAATCGGCGGAAATATTGTGTGAGCTGGAAAATAGTAAAACGTCGGTTCCGATATACTGTCACGGAGCCTTCAACCAGCACAATGTCGTGTATACACAGTCCGGAAGATGGCTCCCTGTCAATTTCGAGACCATGCATCCGGGATATCCGGAAACTGATCTTGCGGAGTACATGCGCAAGATGCTCGAAAAAAATCACTGGGATACAGCGGTTGCAGATGCAATTCTTGACAGCTATTGCAGCGTAAGAAGTCTTGATGATACATCAATGAGACTGCTTCAAGCACTGCTTTTGTTTCCTGAAAAATTTTGTAAGCTCTGCAATCACTATAGCAACTCGCGCAAGTCATGGGTATGCGACCGCGATGTGGATAAGCTTGCACAGCTCATACAGCTAAGTGGGGAGCGCGAGGAGTATCTGCATGCCCTGCAAGCCATAGTGTAAGCAGTAATGCATATATATAGTGAATTTAATTGAAAAGTAAATGACTATACGATATATTATTATTGTAGAAAAACGTTTAAAGCCAGCTATTAAAGGAAATACAGATGAAAAAATTTAAAAGATTATTTTGCATAGTATGCATGCTTGTGCTGTCACTTGCAGCATGTGGAAAACAGGACACGGATGATGGTGTAAAAAAATTCTATAACAGCATGAATGATACGACGGAGGCCGTGGGAGAAAGCACGCAGTCCGGTTTGAAAGCTGCTGCGGAGGAAAACGGAAAGTCTGTTAAGAAAAGTTCAGATATTCTCATAGTATCTGACATAAACAGTGCCAACGAGACAATCAGGGTATACAATTACTCGACAGGAGTGCAGTATCAGTATTACTATGGGCTGACCACCGGCTTTTTCGACAAATATGGCAATCACATGTCAGTTTCAGACATACATCAGGGTGATGTGGTTGACATATCAGGGGCAGATTCAGACGGCAAGGCAAAGCGGATACAAAAATCCGATAAGGTGTGGACAAACGACGCAGTGACCAATTTTTCTGTGGATAAGAATAAGAGCGTGCTTGAAATCGGAAATAGCAGCTACAGGCTGGGGGAGCGCACCATGATATTTTCAGGCTCGGATGTCATAGATACTGACAGCCTAACGGCGCAGGATAAGCTGGCTGTTGTCGGGATTGACAAGGATATAGTGTCAATTTCTGTCACAACAGGGCACGGCACACTGCAGCTTAGCAATACATCGCTGTTTGAGGGCAGCTTTTTGCAGCTCGGAGACAGGATATTTGCAGAAATCACTAAGGATATGTCGCTTGATGTGCCGGAGGGCAGCTATACGCTCGCTGTGGCCAACAACGGCTGGGGAGGCAGCACGGATATTGAGATAAAAAGAGGCGAGACTACAAAGGTAAATTTAAATGATTTAAAGGGTGAGGGTCCTAAAAAGAGCAGCATCCTTTTCGAGGTTGACGTGCAGGGAGCAAAAATATATGTCGATGGCAGTGAAATCGACTATACGAGCCCGGTTGAGATAACATACGGAAAACACACGCTTAAGGTAACAGCCGATGGCTATGACACCTGGACGAGGACGCTTTACGTGAACTCAAAGGAGGCCACCATACAGATTACGATAAATGACGATACGGACAGCTCTGCAAACGATTCATCAGGTACCAAAACTAACAGCACCGGCAGTTCACAAGCCACCGCACAGACACCTTCCGAGACAGCCTCAGAGAGGGCTGATGAGAAGGACAATCAAAGTACATCTCAGGGCAGCACCACCGGCAGCTCGCAGAGTACAAATTCATCACGGGGAACCAACAATAAATCCTCTGACAGTTCCAAAAATAGTCTGACAAATAAGGACATATCCGATTATCTTTCAACATTAACCTCTTTATTAAGTTCAAAGTAAGGTTTTAAGAATGGTAAAAGTACATAAAAGCCTAGGAAATAGCGCATTTTCCTTGACAAACCCCATAAAAACAAGTATATATATTCTTGTAGGTAATTTGGGAATACAGCTCGAATTATATAAATTATGAAAATCCAGAGGAGGAATTTTATCATGAACAAAGCAGATTTAGTTGCAGCTATGGCAGAGAAGGCCGGAGTATCAAAGAAGGATGCAGAGGCATCTTTAAAGGCATTCACAGATGTTGTTGCAGAGGAGTTAAAGAAAGGTGAGAAGATCCAGTTAGTTGGATTCGGTACTTTCGAGGTATCTGAGAGAGCAGCAAGAACAGGAAGAAATCCACAGACTGGCGCTGAGATGACAATTGCAGCATCTAAGGCTCCTAAGTTCAAGGCTGGAAAGGCTTTAAAAGATTCTCTTAACTAATAAGTTAGACTATCACGGAGTAGAAGAATGGGTGAAGCCTTTAAGGCTCCGCCCATTTTTGGCTATATCCACTAAAATCAGGGTAATGGTTATGAATTGATTTATTATAGGTAAGACACAGAGGTAACAATGAGATTAGACAAATTTTTGAAGGTATCGCGTCTGATAAAGAGACGTACAGTGGCAAATGAGGCATGTGACGCAGGCCGTGTCACAGTAAACGGCAGACCGGCAAAGGCATCTGTAAATGTCAAGGTCGGAGACATAATAGAGATAGCATTTGGACAAAAGACAGTCAAGGTTAAGGTGTTAAATCTCCTTGACACAACAAAGAAGGAAGAAGCAAAAGATCTTTTTGAGTATATATAGGTTATATTTTCATGAATCCCGGCATATATTTACATATGCGATTCCACAGATGGCATGTATATGTGCGGCTGTCTATGGAGCATATTAAAAATTATGTGAGGGACAGGAAATGGAAGAAATATCAGGCACAAAGAGTCATAAGCTTATCTTGAATAATCGCAGAACAGGCAGCTTTACAGGCATTTTGGATGTGCTCTCCTTTGATGTGGGAGAGATACTTTTGGAGACGGAGCTGGGCATGCTTGACCTAAAGGGCAAGGATCTTCACGTAAACAGGCTAAACCTTGAGAAGGGAGAAGCCGATATAGAAGGTGAGATAGACATGATTACGTATTCGAAGGTACCGGAGGTGACCGGAAAGAAAGATAAAATGTTTGGCAGGATATTCAGATAAGCACCTAAGGAGGAATAATGAGTAAACGTCGTGCAAAGAGAAGGGGCGGAACTTTAAGTGTTTCCATCATAGTTATAGCATTTCTTGTGGTTATGGTAGTCCAGGTTGTGCAGCTAAAGCAGAAGGAATCTACATATGCCGCACAAAAAGCGGAGCTTGAAAAGCAGTACACTAAAGAATCGGAGCGTGCTGATGAGATAGAAAGCATGCAGCAGTATATGCAGAGTGACCAGTACATAGAGGATATAGCAAAGAGCAAGCTGGGGCTTGCGTATGACAATGAAATAATCTTCAAGGAAAAGGACAAATAATTTTTGAAGATATAGTTGCGCTTTTTCGTCAAAACCTTCATTTTTGACCACATATAATCGTTGAAAAAAGATGGAGGCAAAAAGATGAGGATTGCAAATTTAAAAAAGGCTGTGTGGGGGCTTATGGCATTTGCATCCACACTGGTGTGTGTGATGGATTGTTATCCGCTGATACCTGCAGTGTATGGAGTTTATTGTCTGAGTAGTGGACATACGATTATTTTTTACATAGGATTAATTATTGGAATGGGATACTTTATATCGATACCGTCGATATGTAAGTATCTCTTTATTATTGCGGTGATTTACTTTGGGGAAAGGCTATTTGTGAGAAAAAGCAGTAAAAACGGATGTCTGACAACAGCCGTTGTGGCAGCTTGTGCCACGGCGGTGATGAATCTGTCGGTAACATTTCTGGGAAGGCCGGATACGGATGAGATAGTGTTGTCGGTAGCAGAGAGCCTTGTTGTGTTTTCGATGGCCTTTGCGCTTTGCAGAGCATGCGAATATTTAAGGGCTCTTGAGCACAATGAAAACCCGGTCATAGCAGGACTCCTGCCCGACAGGGAGGAGGCATTTGCCACAGCAGTTTCAGGACTTTCAGGCATTATTTCGACTGCAAACGTCATGGCTGTAAAATGTACGGCAGATAAAATCCCTGATGAGAGTGAGAAAATACAGCTTGAGGTGACAGGGAGACTTTGTGCATGCTGTGAGGGTTGCAGTGTGTGCTGGACAAGCGGGACTTCGATTTCCGACAGTATAAAAATGCTTGCTGATGCAGTGCGCAAACGTATGAAAACAGAGGAAATTGTGCAAAACAGATATGTGGATGGCTGCCCGCACTATACGCGCATGGTGGAAGCCGCCACAGAGGCATTTGCCCGTATTGAGCTAAATGAAGCCTGGTACAGGCGTCTCACGGAAAACAGACGCGTCATAGCCACACAGCTTGACGCTATGGCAGAGCTCATGGAGGGCTGGTGCAGGGCTGAAAAATGTATTGATAAAAAAAGAAGGCTGCGTCTTTCAAGAGTTTATGTATATACAAAAGAGGCTGGTATACAGGTGGAAAATGCCCATATTTATGAGAACGCAAGGCAGCAGGTATGTATAAAGGCAGATGTCTGCACCAAGATAGATGGTGGGATTGAAATTTCAAAGTATGTGCAGGCGGTTTCACGTGCCATGGGAGTGAAGCTCAGGCAGGCACATGGGACAGTTTCAATAATATCCGATGAGAGGACATCTATTGTGCTTTACGAGGAGAATCAGTTCTATGCACTTTCGGGGGTGGCGACCAAAAAGAAGACCGGCTCTCAGGCAAATGGCGACAGCTGCAGCATGTTTCAGCTGGATGATGGCATGTATCATGTATGTGTATCCGATGGCATGGGCTCGGGCAAGCAGGCGCAGGCCGAGAGCACGCTGGTGGTGGATTTGCTTGAAAAGCTTTTGGAGGCCGGCTTTAGCAGGGAAAGTGCCCTAAAGCTGATGAACTCTGCCATGGTCATATCGGCGGGTGAGGAGTCCTATTCCACGGTTGATTTTGCCACAATAGATATGTACACAGGTGAGCTTGAGCTTACCAAAACAGGCGCTGCACCGTCATTTATCAAATCGGGGAAACAAGTAAGTGTTATAGAAAATGAATCACTCCCGGCGGGGGTCGATGTCTGGCAGGAGAGCAAACATTCAAAAAATACACTTCAAAGTGGCGATTTCCTTGTCATGGTGACGGATGGTGTGCTAGAATATCTGCATGTAAAGGACAGACAGGGGAAGCTTATGGATATCATCGCAGGCGTCAAAAGTGACAATGCAGGCGTGATGGCGCAGGAAATTCTGGACAGGGTGCTGCTTGACACAGGTGGATACGCCATGGATGATATGACGGTAGTTGCAATAGGAATCTGGGAAAAATAATGATTAGACGGACAAAAGAATATATTCTGGAAAACAAAATGATAAAAAATCATAGCACGGTGCTTGTTGCGTTGTCGGGTGGTGCGGATTCGGTCTGCCTTCTGCTGCTGTTAAATGAGATAAAAAGACAGTGCGCAGATGAGCTTGATTTTGCGTTGGAGGCAGTACATGTGGAGCACGGCATCAGAGGAGCCGAGAGCAGGGAGGATGCGAGGTTTGCGTCAGATCTCTGCGAGAGGCTTAACATACCGTGTCATGTGCATTCCGTGGATGTACCGCAATATGCAAAAAGTCATGGACTCGGACTGGAGGAGGCCGCCAGGATATTGCGTTATGAAGCGTTTGAAAAGGAAGTCGCCAGGATATTGCGCTATGAGGCGTTTGAAGAGGAGGCTGGCAGATATCCTTGCGAAACTGCCGATGCATCAGACCAAAAGCAGGGTAACAGCAGGCAGGCAGTCGTTGCAGTTGCGCACCATATGGAGGACAACGCGGAGACAGTTCTTTTTCAGATGCTTCGCGGAAGCGGAGCGAAGGGACTCGCCGGCATGCATCCGGTTTCCGTGAAGAACGGTGTCACCTATATCAGGCCGCTTTTATCAGCAACACGCGCACAGATAGAGGAATATCTAAAGGAAAACGGACAGGCTTTTGTCACCGATGCCACAAACACTGACACAGCCTACTCCAGAAATAAGCTGCGCCATGATGTGTTTCCACTGCTTTTGCAGATTAATGACAGGGCGATTGAGCATATCAATGAGAGTGCAGGACAGCTTGCGGTGATGAATGATTTTTACGAGCAGCAGCTAAAAGAGGCGTGTGACAGCATGGTTTCAAAAAAAGAAGGCAGGGTGATACTTGAAATCAGTCGCTTTGAGAGCCTGCATCCGGCATTAAAAAGCGGAGTAGCGCGCGAGTGTATACATCTGGCGTCAGGGCGGCTCAAGGACATCACGAGCACGCATATCGGTGCCCTTGTGAAGCTTGCAGGGCAGCAGTCGGGCAGAAAAATCAATCTGCCGTATGGTATTATTGCGGAAAAATCATTTGGCGAGGTGATACTCTTCGCCGAAAGGTGTGACGATGAAAAAGAAGAAATTCACATTACGCAAAAAGAGCTTGAGGTACTGAGTGCCACGGGAGAGCAAAAAAACATAAAGCTTTCGGCAGATGGCTCATATGTCACACTTTGTATACAAGATTTTAATGGTAAAATGGACGAAATTCCCAAAAAACCATATACGAAATGGTTTGATTATGATAAGATGAAGAAAGGCTTTGAAATAAGAACAAGAAAAGCCGGTGACTATATAATTGTGGATGACGAGGGCCATCATAAGAAGCTGAAGCAGGTATTTACAGGTGATAAAATTCCTGCACAGCAGAGAGCGGGGCTGTGGCTCATAGCCCATGAATCACTGGTGCATGCCATTATCGGATACAGATCCGGCTGCAGCGCACTTGTCACACCACAGACAGGAAAAGTACTTAAGATCACATTTTACGGAGGAAAACAAAATGGATTTTTCAAAGAAATATGATATTTCGGTTTATCTGACAGAGGAGCAGCTCAATAAGCGTATTGCAGAGATTGGAGCGCAAATCACAGAAAAATACAGGGGACAGTCAGTATATCTCATTTGCATACTCAAGGGCTCAATATTCTTTACCACTGAGCTTGCAAAGAGAATTGATTTGCCTATGACTATGGATTTCATGTCGGTATCCAGCTATGGCTCAGGCACAGAGTCATCAGGCGATGTCAAGATTAAAAAGGACCTTGAGCATTCTATCGAGGGAGAGAATGTCATCATCATAGAAGACATCATTGATTCGGGAAATACTCTTAGCAGGCTTTCAAAGCTCCTTGCCAAAAGAAACCCGAAGAGTCTCACAATCTGTACACTTTTGGACAAGCCTGAGCGCCGTGTGGTTGATGATGTAAATGTAGACTACGTGGGCTTTGTGATTCCTGATAAGTTTGTGGTAGGCTATGGCCTTGACTATGATCAGAGGTTCAGAAATCTGCCTTACATCGGCTTCGTCGAGGGCGAAATAAAATAAAAAGGAGAAGTAAATTGAATAAACAAAAAAGCGGTATGCGCGGAATAGGCGTATACATTATCATTGTATTTGCAGTAATCTGCATCTGGTACTGGCTGAGCGCCGGGGCTACATCAAACTCTTACACACAGAGTCAGTTCGAGAAGGATCTTGACAAGAATCAGGTGAAGAGCGTAAAGGTAGTGCAAAACAGGGAGATACCGACAGGAAGTCTGGAGGTGAAGTTCAAGGATGGCACATCAAAGGTGCTTTATGTATCAGATGTAAACAATATCGAAAAGACCATGACAAAAGCAGGGTACACCGACTATACAGTTGCGGATGTTCCGGCTGAGAGCTGGATTATGACACTGCTTCCGTATCTTCTGGTATTCGGAGCCATGTTCATACTCTTTGCAGTGATGAACAACAACGCAGCAGCACAGGGCGGCGGTGGCAAGATGATGAACTTCGGCAAGAACCGTGCGAAGCTCACTACACAGGAGGAGAACCATATCAAGTTTTCCGATGTAGCAGGCCTAAAGGAGGAAAAGGAGGAGATTGCAGAGATAGTTGATTTCCTTCGTGATCCGGGAAAATACACCAGACTTGGAGCAAGAATCCCAAAGGGTGTCCTTCTTGTAGGACCTCCGGGAACAGGTAAGACTCTCCTTGCCAAGGCAGTAGCCGGAGAGGCAGGGGTACCGTTTTTCACCATTTCAGGATCTGATTTCGTGGAGATGTTCGTCGGAGTCGGAGCCTCACGAGTGAGAGATTTGTTTGAGGATGCCAAGAAAAATGCGCCTTGTATCGTATTTATCGATGAGATTGATGCAGTAGCCAGACGACGTGGCACAGGAATGGGCGGCGGACACGACGAGCGTGAGCAGACATTGAACCAGATGCTTGTCGAGATGGATGGCTTTGGTGTCAATGAGGGCATTATCGTCATGGCAGCCACAAACCGTGTGGATATACTTGACCCTGCTATCATGCGTCCGGGACGTTTCGACAGAAAGGTTGTAGTAGGCAGACCGGATGTGGGCGGCAGAGAAGAAATTTTAGGTGTCCATGCCAAGAAAAAACCTCTTGCAGAGGATGTAGACTTAAAGCAGATTGCACAGACTACCGCAGGCTTCACAGGTGCAGACCTTGAGAATCTGATGAATGAGGCAGCAATCCGTGCAGCGGGCGAAAACAGAGAATATATCACACAGGATGATATCAGAAAATCCTTCGTCAAGGTTGGTATCGGAGCTGAGAAGAAGAGCCGTATCATCTCTGACAAGGAAAAGCACATCACAGCCTACCACGAGGCAGGACATGCAATCCTTTTCCATCTGCTTCCGGATGTGGGACCTGTATACACAGTTTCAATCATCCCTACAGGAGCAGGCGCAGCAGGCTACACCATGCCTCTGCCTGAGAAGGATGAGATGTTCAACACAAAGGGACGTATGCTTCAGGAAATCGTAGTAGACTTAGGCGGTCGTGTCGCAGAGGAGCTTGTGTTTGACGATATCACAACAGGTGCATCACAGGACATCAAGCAGGCTACAAAGCTTGCGCGCGAGATGGTTACCAAATACGGTATGTCAGACAATATCGGCCTTATCTGCTATGCTGATGATGAGGAGGAGGTCTTCATCGGACGAGACCTCGCCCATGCAAAGAACTACAGCGAGGGCATAGCATCGGCAATCGATGTCGAGGTAAAGCGTATCATCGACGAGTCGTACGACAAGGCAAAGAGCATGATAGCAGAGTACCGCGATGTGCTTGACAGATGTGCAGCACTTCTTCTTGAGAAGGAGAAAATCACAAGAGATGAGTTTGAAGCACTGTTTGACGAGGACAGCAAAACAACAGTTGGACATAATATTTAAAAAATAACTATACTTTTGTGCAGAATCACTATATGAAAAATATTAAATATAACTAAAGTAGTATACAAATTGCATAAAAACAAACTATGATTTTTATGCAATTTGTGAACACTTATCGTTATAACCGTGATATTATAATAACCGTAAAAACCCCCCAATACATTATATAGTTTTTGCTATACCCCATAGTAAAAATACCTTCTCCTAAAAGGCAGCCGATCGCAGGCTGTCTTTTTTAATTTCTATATTATAGCTACAAAGTAAGGGATTGTGTGCCCGGGATGGTGCTTTGGTGGGGGATTGATGCCCTTACTGGAGCGCATAGAGAAGTTGCTTAGAGTCTGTCAGAATTATGCTTAGAGGAGCAGAAATGCCCGGCCATGGACGGCTGGGCAAGGCGTTATGCGCCATGGACGGCGCATAAAAGCCGGTTTCGTCTGTCATAGAAAGATTAAAAGCATAATTCCTACAGACTCTTAGCAGCGTAGCGTAGCGAAAGCGAGGGCATCAATCCCCCACCAAAGTATCGTCCCAGGCGCGCAATCCACGTATTAAAGAAAATAATTTGGTTACGATAAAATATGCTTGCATAATCACATCTATTGTGATAAACTATGCAAGTATCGTAATTGAATACATGGGCAGATTCCCGAGTGGCCAAAGGGGACAGACTGTAAATCTGCTGCAACTTGCTTCGATGGTTCGAATCCATCTCTGCCCATTAAAAAACCTCAAGTCGTATGACTTGAGGTTTTTGTGTTATTCTGAAATTATCATTTAATCGGCCTGCGTCCCGGTGTCGGTAAGCACAGACTCCCATGCCATCGTATCAGGCCAGTCCTTTGTATCAAAGCCATCACGGATACATCTGCTGTAGTAGTCCAGCTTGTTTCGTATCGGCGAATCATCTGTGAATCTTGCATCATCATAGATGCCGTTAATATAATCATCTATCGCGGTTCCGAATATTTCAGAGCGGTCCTCTGTTGCAAAGGTCATGCCGTAGGAATCAATGAAATACCCGGATATGTGGTTCGATGGATCATCCGGATTGTAGTTTGCGTAGCTATCATCATAAGAGAAGCTGTCAGGGTTAAAGCTGTTCCATTTCCTCTCAGAAAACTCGCTCTTGTCATTGTAGGTGTGTATGAATGTAAGTCTCTGGTCAATCAGATGGGAAATCTCATGGCCTACAGTGTAGCTGAAATCCCAGCTGTAGTTGCAGTTTAGAACCATCACATTGTGGTTGTTTATTATATTTACGAAGCCACTTGGCTCATTTATCATATCTGAGTGGCCTGATGAAATATCACCGCACAGATAGATTCGCATGCCTCTTATATCGCCATAACACAGCTGTGTGAAAAAGTCATCAGGGAAACAGCCAAGTATTTCCTCAAGCGAATCCAGAGCGACCGACAGCTTATCCTTGTTCTTAAATTGATGGATATCGTAGTAATCAATTCTCTTTGGCACCTCAGGCCCGAAATATATGGAAAAGCCGTATTTCTGTTCAAGCGCTGTGATACGTGCATTTATGTCGGATAAATCACCCCAGTCATATGAAGCGGTGTCGGGGATCAGAGTGACCTCATCGCCGTATGTATTGTAGTCAGAATCCTTCCCGGCCTCTTCCATAGCCTCCTGATTTTCATCGGTACTGTCAGATGGGTCTATGGCAGAATATGGGGATACATATGAGCCATCATCGCGTAAGGCCTGTAGCAGTGTATCACAGTCATTGTATGACGTGATTTCGGCTTTGCTGTCATTCTTGCCCTTGTCGAGTGACCAGATGAGAATTTCCGGGTTGCACTGCGCTGTGTACAAAAGCATCATAACACAGTTTGCATCAGGCAGATATACCGAGTTGGCAGAACAGTAGGTCTTGGTATCGGCTGCCGCAGAGTCGGATGAGCTGTCGGACATTTTGCCTGTGTTTCGAGTCGCCAGATTGTATGAAAAGGATGAACTGACACCGGTGGCGGGTGAATATTTATAGTAACTGATGATGTTGTCCGAGGATAAATCCTGGCATCGTATGAGCATGTCACCATCCTCTGCCAAAGTTACATCCACCACATCCGGCAGTGAAAAAAAGCTGTTTTCTCCATCGGATGAATGATAGTTCCAAATATTGTTGGCCGTATCTGCCTCGATTACAAAGCCCTTTGAGTCGACACATGACATGGAAAAACTTTGTCCTTCGTAGGTTGAAAGCACTGTGTTATCGTCAAGCCTTATATCAGAGACTGCATATTTGTAGGTATCGGGTGTGACACCTGACACGAGAGCATATTTTCCGTCAGCGGAGGTGGCAATCTGTGAGACATCATAATAATTGCCGGGATTCGGCACATCGCCATCATCAGAATCTGATGTATCGCAATTGCCATCATAGTCCTCAGGATTATATTTGCAGGTTTTTATCTCCTTTAAATCCTTATCATAGATTGTTGCCCTGCCGGCATCGGAATTAATGAGCCAGAGTCGGTCACCTTTTATCATGTAGTCATCACAGTCGGTTTTGTCGTGAGTGAGGCTTGCCGTGATTTCATTGGACCAGGGATTATATACATCAAATGAATACTGAACAGATTGATCATCGGTCTCTATGATGGAATTATTGTAGCTGCCCTGTCCTACCATAAGGATGTTATCACCAAACTGTCTTGTATCATTGTACGGCTGCCCCTCAAAGGCGACATTGTGCAGGATAGACAGGTTGCTACTGCCTTTAACACTTGTGGCATCCTCCCAAAACGCAGGTGATTTGTGCAGAATAGCCTGCTTTTGTGCGGGACTCTTGAATAGATAAGAGACATCCGAAAAAGAACAGGCTGTCATGGAGATTGCACTGAAAAATACCAGCGAATATGTAATTAAAGTGGTTACATGTTTGCGTTTGAACAATTTTGCCTCCTTTGGAAGGTGGTATATATGCAGGCTATTCCTCAGCAGCATGTGCGGTGGAAACTCGTGCAGTAGATTCTCTTTCAATCAGCCTTGGACGTAGCTGTGTGCGGCTGATTGGAATATGGTGAATGAGCGAATTCAATATAATATATGCACAGCGGCCCAGATCATTACACTCCTGTCTGACAGTGGTAAGAGGAGGGGTAAGGGCTGCGGCAAACTTGACATCGTCAAAGCCGACCACACTTATATCATTTGGCACATTGAAGCCGTGCATCTGGCACTCGGAGATAACACCCTTTGCTATAGTGTCGCTTCCGCAGAGGATAGCGGTGGCACCTGCTGCAATAAAATTTGAAACGTAATACTGTGCGGTTTCAGGAATATAGTAGCCGTGTCCCATGAGCTCCGGGTAGATTTCAAGACCGGCATTGCGCATAGAGTTTTCAAAGGCTTCCTGACGCTGATCCGAAACCAGGGAAAAAAGAGAACCATTGATAAAGGCAATCTTTTTATGGCCCAGATTGTGCAGATGCTTTACAGCCATGTCAATGCCCTCGTAGCTGTCGGTGCCTACATAGGCTACATTGGGATTGTTTTCTATATAGTTATCAAACAAAACTGTAGGCATTGTAGTATTTTTGAGCTGCTGCATCCATTCATCGTGAAGAGCAAAACCTACCAGAAATGCGCCACAATAGCCATTCTTTAATATATATGTATCATATTTTTCTTCTGCCTGAAGCTGAGGTGTGACAGGGATGATGTCCACGTCCCATTTGTGCTTAAAAGCATTCTGTTTGAAACCAAGCACTACATCATATCCGAACTCATCGATAGACTCGTAGTTCATATTTTCAATAAACAGAGCCAGCTTGCGGTTTTCTACCTTTCTGGAGCGCTTTGTGCTGTAGCCCATTTCGACAGCAGTGTCTAAAACTGTCTGACGAAGCTCCTCACTTATATCGCTGGCACCATTTAATCCCTTTGAAACAGTGCTGATTGACACGCCCAGCCGGGCGGCAATATCCTTAATAGTAGCCATAGTATTTGTCCTTTCTTATGTGATAATTAAATTATACATTTACTATCAGAAATAGGCAATATTTTCTGTAATAAATTTTTCGAAAAAAATCTTCGAAACTGTGGTAATAACTACCAAAAAATGAATGTAAATTACGTGAAAAATGGCAAAAATGAGTTTAAAACCACTAAAAAGATTGACAAATCTGACAATAGGAAATAAAATAATCTCAGATACGAAAAAAATAGAAAATTTTAGGAAAGAGGAATGGTAATTTGGAGGCCAGAGAAAATCTCAGAGGCTCCGGAATACTTCTTTCAATCTCGAGTCTGCCGTCACCATATGGTATAGGTACTCTTGGGAGAGAGGCTTACAATTTTGTTGATCTCCTTGGTGATTTGAAACAGAAGTACTGGCAGGTTCTTCCGGTTGGCCCCACCATATTTGGCGATAGTCCATATCAACCATCATCAGGCTGTGCGGGCAATATCTATTTCATAGATTTAGATAAGCTGGTAGATGAGGGGCTGTTAGAGAAGGAAGAGATCCTGGGGTATAACTGGGGCACAGACGAATCAGAAATTGATTATGCAGCATTACATCAGAACAGATGCAGGATTTTACAAAAAGCGTTTGAAAGATTTGATACAAATGCACAAGAGTTTCAGGATTTTGTAAAAAAACAGTCGGAGTGGCTTGAGCAATATGCATTATTTATGACACTGAAAACCGACAATTTATACAAAAATTGGAGCGAGTGGCCAAGCGAGTATAGAAATCCGCAAACGGTTGCGCTTGAAAAGTACCAAAAAAAGAATTATAATACAATTACTTTTTGGAAGTTCTGTCAATATAAATTCTTCGAGCAATGGGAGGATTTAAAAAATTATGCTAACTCAAAAGGTGTCTACATAATAGGCGATATCTCATTCTATGTAGGATATGACAGTGTAGATGTGTGGGCAGAGAGACAACTCTTTATGATGAGCGCAAACGATACACCAGAGTATGTTGCAGCTGCCGGTCCTGATAAGTATTCAGAGAGCGGACAGGTGTGGGGCAATCCGATGTATGACTGGGATGCCATGAAGGAGGACAACTTCTCATGGTGGAGAAAGCGAATGCGTGTATGCAGAGAACTTTTTGATATTGTCAGGATTGATCATTTCGCAGGAATTGTGAAAGCATATGCGGTACCGTACGGACAGGATAAGAGCCTATCCGGGAAATGGTTCAAGGGACCGGGACGCAGGCTTGTCAATGCAATTAACGAAGAGCTTGAAGGGGTTAATGTAGTGGCTGATGATTATACATCAGCAAGCCTTTTACCGGGAGTGAAAAAGCTCCTTGCAAAATCGGGCTGGATGGGAACTAAGGTCATGATGTTCGCTTTTGATGGTGATCCGACAAACGAATATCTGCCACACAATTATACCGATTCACATGTAGTTGCATATATTGGCACACATGACAATGAGACGATAGTTGGTTCATTCAGTGACAAGACAGATTATGAGCTTGCTTATATGTATGAGTATCTGAATATTGAAAATAAATCACAGGTTCCAAATGCTCTTATCAGGGAGCTGTATCACAGCACCGCAGAGCTGGCGATAGTCCAGATGCAGGATATATTAGAGCTTGGAAATGAGGCAAGGATGAATTATCCTTCGACAGTCGGACATAACTGGAGATGGCGTATGACAAGTAAGCCACACAGATTGGACAACGAAAAGATAGCCTGGATTAGAAACATTGCGGTGGTTTACCGCAGATAATTAATTTGATATAAGTTGCACGGCAATTTATATATATACTTTTTTACATTTTATATTCAAAAAGGAGAGGAAGATATGAAGAAGAAAGTATTAGCATCTTTACTTTGCGCATCTATGGTAGCAACAATGTTTGCAGGATGCGGAAGCAGCAATGGAAATGGAACAGAGAAAGCCGACAAGAAGGCCGGCGGTAAGGAGACCATTACAGTAATGGGACCTTCAGAGGATTTAGATGATGCAAAGGGTGCTTGGCTCAAGACAGAGTGCGAGGCATTTGCTAAAGCAAATCCTGATTTCAACATCGAGTTCAAGTATGTTACATCATCTGAGAGTGATGCAAAGGACGTTGTTACAAAGGATCCTAAGGCAGCAGCTGATGTTTACATGTTTGCAAACGATCAGCTTGAGCCATTAATTAAGGCTAATGCTATTGCTAAGTTAGGTGGAGAGGCAGCAGATTATGTTAAGACATCTAACTCAGAGGCTATGGCAGCAACTGTTACATATGATGGAGACATCTACGCAGTTCCTTATACATCAAACACATGGTTCATGTACTATGACAAGAGAGTTTTCTCTGAGGATGATGTAAAGAGCCTTGATACAATGCTTACAAAGGGTAAGGTTTCATTCCCATTTGATAACGGCTGGTATCTCAATGCATTCTATGCAGCAAACGGATGTACAATCTTCGGAGACGGAACAGACAAGGCTGCCGGATATGATTTCAGCGGAGATAAGGCAGTAGCAGTTACAAACTACATCGTAGATTTATTTGCAAATCCAAACTTCGTAATGGATAACAATGAGGGATCACTTGGTCTTGCTGGACTTAAGGATGGTTCAGTAAACGCTTACTTCAATGGTAACTGGAACTATGACGCAGTTAAAGAGGCACTTGGTGAGGAGAACGTTGGTGTTGCAGCTCTTCCTACAATCAATATTGGTGGAAAAGACTGCCAGTTAAAGGCATTCTTAGGATCTAAGGCTATCGGTGTTAACCCTAACTGCAAGAACCAGGAAGTAGCAGTTAAGCTTGCAGCATTCCTTGGAAGTGAGGATGCACAGCTTGCTCACTTCAAGTTAAGAGCACAGGCTCCTGTAAACAAAGATCTTGTAACAAACGAGGAAATCGCAGCAGATCCTGTAGCAGCAGCTATGGCTAAGGTTTCATCTGATTGTTCAGTAGCACAGCCTATCATTGATATGGCAGGTTACTGGGATGCAGCTACACCATTCGGTGATGCTTTCCAGAACGGTGCAGAAGGCCAGATTACAAAGGACAATGCAGCTCAGAAGACAGAGGACTTCAATACTCAGCTTAATGATTCTCTTAAATAATTAAGTAGATCAGATTATGATTCCAAGGTTCTGGGTAGCCGGAATCTTGGAATAAATTAGTTTAAAGGAATGGCATATATAATGCATGCCAGGAGGAAAAGTATGATAGGAGCAAACAAAAAGAAAAAAGTTTCGGAATTTGCTACTCCGTATACTGTTGGCAATGCCCTCACAAAAGGCGGAGCTACAGTTAAGCTATCGGCACTCGTAATGGGTCTTGCCAATATGGCTCATAAGCAGATTATAAAGGGTCTGATTTTTCTTGCTATAGAGATTGCATATATAGCATATATGGTTAGCGCTGGTGCTTATTACATTTCCATGCTGCCTTCACTTGGCTGGAGAAAACAGGAAGAGGTATTTAATGAGCAGAAGCAGATTTATGAATATGTTGCAGGCGACCAGTCAGTATTATTACTGTTATATGGCGTCATAACAATTGCCATCACAGTATTATTTATTTACATGTGGTGCGAGAATTTAAAGAGCGGATATAAGGCAGAATGCCTTTCAAAAGCTGGAAAAGAAATCAATTCTTTTGGCAAAGATGTCAAGGATTTATTTGATAAAAACCTACATAAGACACTTATGTTTCTCCCACTTATGGGAATATTTATTTTTACAGTTTTACCATTGCTGTTCATGATTCCAATGGCCTTTACAAACTATTCAGTAAAGGGTGATCATCTGGTATTGTTCGACTGGACAGGCTTTGCCTCATTCGGACAGGTGCTTGGACTTGGTGGTAAGCTTGGTAAGATATTCTGGAGAGTACTCGGATGGACAATCTGCTGGGCTGTATTTGCAACCTTCCTTTGTAACTTCCTTGGACTCCTTCTTGCTATCGTTATCAATCGTAAAGAGACACATTGCAAGGCTTTCTGGCGTACATGCTTTGTTATCTCAATTGCGGTACCGCAGTTCGTATCACTCCTTGTAATGAGACAGATGTTCCAGCCACAGGGTGCTATTAATAACCTGCTTTTGGAGTGGGGTTGGATTGATAACCCGCTTCCATTCTGGACCAACACTATGTGGGCGAGAGTTTCTGTTATTCTCATCAACTGCTGGGTAGGTATTCCGTATACCATGCTTCAGGTTACAGGTGTATTACAGAATGTGCCTTCAGAGCTTTATGAGGCTGCAAAGATTGATGGTGCAAACGCAGCACAGATCTTCTTTAAGATCACACTCCCATATATCATGTTTATCATGGGACCATATATCATCACACAGTTTACCGGAAATATCAACAACTTCAACGTTATCTACCTGTTATCAGCAGGAAAGCCTACACCTGTCGGAGACAGTGCAGGAAAGACGGACCTTCTGGTTACATGGTTGTACAAGCTGACTATTGATAATCAGGAGTACAATATCGGTGCCGTTATCGGTATCCTCACATTCATTGTACTTTCTATCGTAGCGCTTGTTACATACAGAAATACAAAATCATACAAGGATGAGGAGGGATTCATGTAATGAGTAGTGTAGCAAAAGCAAAAAAACCTATGTCTGCCGGACGTGCTAAGAAAGTAGCAAAGAATTCCCTTGTTCATATCATTCTTGGAATACTTGCTGTAGTATGGTTGTTCCCAATTTTCTGGATTATTATGACAAGCTTTAGAGCTGAGAGTGGTGCTTATACAAAGTACTTCTTCCCACATGGCCTTACATTTAGCAACTATACAAGGCTGTTCACAGAGACTACACTGTTGAACTTCCCGAGAGCATTTTTTAATACACTGTTTATTTCAGTGATCTCATGTATCATTTCAACAGTATTTGTACTTTCTGTTGCGTATAGTATGTCACGACTGAGATTTAAGATGCGTAAGCCTTTCATGAATCTGGCTATGATTCTTGGATTGTTCCCAGCCTTCATGTCAATGGTTGCCGTATACTTTATCTTAAAGGCTATCGGACTTACAGAGGGAAGTATGCTTCGCCTTTCATTGATTCTCATATACTCAGCAGGAGCAGGAACAGGCTTCTATATCGCAAAGGGATTCTTTGATACTGTGCCTAAGTCTCTTACTGAGGCGGCTATCCTTGACGGATGTACACAGTTCCAGGTATTTTACAAGGTTATCCTGCCACTCAGTAAGCCAATCGTAGTATATACAGTACTTACAGCATTCCTTGCTCCATGGCTTGATTTCGTATTTGTAAGGGTTATCGTTGGTCCAAACGACAAGTATTGGACAGTATCTCTTCTCCTTTACAACATGCTTGAGAAAGAGTTTATAAACGGATGGTTCACAAGATGGGCTGCTGCTGCAGTTATTGTATCAATACCTATCTCAATACTTTTCGTTATCATGCAGAGATTCTACGTGGATGGACTTACAGGAGCTGTCAAAGGCTAATTTGGTTTTATTTAGGCCGCTGCACTTTTGTGCGGCGGCTTTTGGTTTATATTGGGTTGTGGCAAACTTTGGGGGTGTGTGGCAAACTTAGCACTTTCAGGTTGTGTGGTGCCGGTGTGGCACACAGTGCTAAGTTTGTTGCTACTTTGTGGAAGATGTGAGAATATGTGTAGTGATTTTGTAGATACAAATTTGCTCAGAATTTAGTTAAGAAAAGGAGTGCGTATGATTAATAATAAAATAGGCGGCCGCAATATGGTCGGCAGGGCTGTGAATAGATTGGCGGGCAGGTTGACTGCTGTGGCATTGACGGCAGCTATGGCGGTGTCGATGCTTGCGGGATGTGCTGCGGGTGGAAAGAATACCGAGATGGCAGCAAAGAAGGAGTACAAGCCTTCTGCTATGGAGCAGATGAATGCGAAAAATGATCCTAATGTGATACAGGACAATTACAGGACCTGCTATGAGGTGTTCGTATACAGCTATTTTGACAGTGACGGTGACGGCATTGGGGATTTAAAGGGACTTACAGAGAAGCTTGACTATATCGAGGGACTTGGCTGCAATGAAATCTGGATGATGCCTATTATGCCTTCTCCTTCATACCACAAGTATGATATTACGGATTATATGAATATTGACAAGCAGTATGGTACTCTGGATGATTTTGATGCGCTTATTACGGAGTGTCACAAGCGAAACATCAATGTGATTATTGACTTTGTAATAAATCACACATCTAACGAGCATCCGTGGTTTAAGGCGGCTGCAGATTATATCAAGTCGCTTCCTGATGGGGCAGAGCCGGATTCTTCGGAATGTCCTTATGTTGATTACTATAATTTTAGCAAAACCAATACCGGAGGCTACAACCAGCTGCCGGGCACGAATTGGTATTACGAGTCACAGTTTGTAGACAGCATGCCTGACCTTAACCTGCAGAGCGAAGCTGTAAGAGGGGAGATTGACAAGGTTACATCCTTCTGGCTTGACCGCGGCGTAGATGGCTTTAGACTGGATGCTGTGATTTATTACAATAATAATAACCAGACCGAGACTATAGATGACCTCACATGGCTTGTAAACAATGTGAAGAGCAAAAAGGCCGATGCTTATATGGTTGGTGAGGGCTGGACTACATACAGAGAGTATGCGAAGTACTATAAGAGTGGAATTGACAGTATGTTCAACTTTGATTTTTCACAGCAGGATGGATATATTGGAAAGGTGTTAAATGGTGCAGCAAATCATGGTGCCAGCACATACGGCAATGCTTTGGTTGATGTGGAAAATGAGATAAAGAAGTATACAGACTCATACATTGATGCACCTTTTTATACAAATCATGATATGGGACGCAGCGCAGGATATTACAACGGAGATAATGCCGAGGAGAAAACCAAGATGGCACAGGCTATGAATCTTCTTATGCCCGGAAATGCTTTTCTGTATTATGGAGAGGAAATCGGCATGAGAGGCACAGCCAATGATGAGACGAAGCGTCTTGCCATGAGATGGAGCGGGGATTCAAAAGCTAAGGGAATGTGTGTGGGACCTCAGAATGCAGAAGAAACCGAGCAGACATATGATACCCTAGATAAGCAGATGGAGGATCCATACTCTATTTACAACTTTGTGAAGCAGACAATATCAATAAGAAATGCTTTCCCGGAGATAGCACGAGGTACAAATACCTTTGAAAAAGATCTGTCAAATGATAATGTGTGTATATTCACAAGAGAGTACAATGGTGAGAAAGCAGTGCTTATATTTAATCCATCAAAGGATGAAGCAAGTGTGGATGTGTCATCGCTTGGAGTAAATGATGCTGTTGCAATGCTTCAGACTACAAAGAAAGCACCATCATATAAGGATGGAACGGCAAAGCTGCCGGCGTATTCGGTGCTTGTTTTGAAGTAAACTATATTTGATGAGAATAAAATTTAATAGTTTAAAGGAATTTGAAGAAGAAATATGAAAAACCGCCCGACTGGGCGGTTTTTTCAGCTATACCATTTCATGAAGCATATCTACAATCACTTCTCTGCAATGAGCTCCGAGATGCTTTTGTTCCTCTTTACTGAGTGCTGCCGGATCAATAGGAGTGCCGTATCGGATAACCACATGCCTCTTTTTGACCCATGGAAGGTGATCCTCGAATATTTCATTTGTTCCCATGATTGCCATTGGCACTATCTTGCATTTGCTCTTTGTGGCAATCTTGAAAGTACCTTCTTTGAAAGACTGTACCTCTGTCAGGTCATCTTTGTTTTTGCAGCGTGTGCCCTCAGGAAATACACATATGCTGATGCCGGATTTGACCTGATCTATGGCTGCAAGCACGACCTTTAGTCCCTGCTTGATGTCATCGCGGTCCAAAAACAGGCAGTGCAGGCGCTTCATCCAGAGACCCAGCACCGGTATTTTTGCGATACTCTGCTTTGAGATGTAGCCGGTCAGGCGTGGACATCTGGAGTAGGTGATTATGATGTCAAAGAAACTACGGTGATTTCCTATATATAGTACAGCCTCGTCCTTTGGCACATTTTCCTCCCCTATAAATTCAATGTCTGCTCCGCTTAGGAATATGATGACACGGAAAGCCCACTGTACCAGGCGAAGCTGTGCCATATCGGCCCATGCCGGGGCAAATTTGTGTATTATCCACATGGCTCCGAGCACCGGAAGACCGAGCAGAAGATAGAAAAATACGAATATTACGATTAAAACTGAACGCATATTTGACCTCTCTTTTTCATAATCTATATAAATTGTAGTTCAATATTTGATATTATATCATATCGTAAGCGATATGATAAGAAAGAGAGGAAAAAATGTCAGAAAAATTGAGAAAATTTCTGGTGATGGCTGCAGGTGTGCTTGTTATATTGGAAACGACAGTGATTTCGGGCTGCCATGCAAATATTTCAGGCACAGAGAGTGACAGGATGGTTGAGTACACGGTGATCTGCGGGGATGAAATCCCGGAGGAGTTTAAAAAGCAGATAAATGAAAACAAGGCAAAGGCGATGAAGCTGACGTACAAGGATGATGAATATTTATACATAGCGGAAGGCTTTGGCACAAAGGAGACAGGTGGCTACAGTATTACGGTTAACCAGTTTTATGTTAAGGATAAGGCAATGTATTTTGATACGCGTCTGATAGCCCCGGATAAGGGCGAGAAGGTCAGCAATCAGGCGAGTTATCCGTATATAGTAATAAAGACGGAATTGAGTGAAATGCCTGTTGTGTTTGAGTGAAAATTTCGTAAATTGTGTTAAAAGTTGCGAAAAAACTGACAATCAGTACTAATGCCCTATTGCTATCACTGCGATACTTTGCTATAGTAAAGTTACTAGATATTGTGGTGACATATTTATATATTCAAATATATTGATTGATATAATTGTTGATTAATTTGACCTGTTTTATATTTATACAGAGATTGATTTCATATATATGACACCGTCGTTACAATACTGGTTACCATGAGGACTATAGTTATGTGCCAGTGGGCATATCCACAATAAGGAGGCTTAAAATGGAACAGACAGAAATTAGAAAAGTCAGAGCATCGATTCACCAGCAGTGTGGCAACAGGGTAAAAATCCAGCAGGATCTCGGCCGCAACAAGGTTGACATTCAGGAGGGTGTTATTCAGCAGGCATACCCAAGTGTGTTTACGGTTCTGATAGATGATGAGTTTGAGCAGAATCCGCCACAGCTCTTATCTTTCTCCTACACTGATGTGATTACAAAAGATATAAGGATGCAGCTTTGCTAGTATCATGAAGTAAAGATGTTGCATCTTTATTATAATGATCATGAATTTAAATATTTGCATCTGCATAAAGTTACTCCATCTTGAATATGTATTTTATATACATATTTGAAGTGGGGTATTTTTTATGGAGTTAATTACACAAAAAATCAGACAATGCATAGAAAAGGTAAAGGATATGTCGCAGGTTGGCTTCGACAGGGATTATGTCATAAAGGACAATAAGCCTGATGTTTCCAAAGTGGTTTGTCAGAACGGGCAGGTAAAGCTTGACGAGATAAAAGCGTCAGGCGAGAATATCTGGCTGAGTGGAAGCATTGAATTTGAAGTGCTGTATACGAGAGAGGAAGTTTTTGAAGGCGATGAGCCGGAGGAAAATATCGGCGGAAACAGAGTGGAGCATATAAAGGATGCAATACCGTTTCAGGAGAAGCTTGTGCTTCAAGGAGTCTGCGAGAAGGATACAGTTCGTGTGTATACCGGGCTTGATGAGCTTACGGTTGGGGTTATCAATTCGCGAAAGCTCTCGGTCAGAGGCATTATAAGAGTGGAGCTTTATGGAGAGAGGGAAGAAAATCTTGAGGTTGCACAAAGGATTGATGACAAGGATGTGGAGCAGCTTATGGGGCAGATGAAGGTGCTTAAGCTTGACAGTGTTGTAAGGGATATTGTCAGAATTAAAAATGTCGTCACTTTGCCAAAGACCAAGCCGAATATATGCAAGCTCATATCAAGTCTTGTTGATATGAGAAATCTGGAGTATACATACGAGCGTGACCATATTACACTGACAGGCGAGTGCCATGCGTGTATAGTGTATCTGAGTGAAGAACAGGAAATTTGTTGCTTTGAGGTGCAGGAGGGATTTTCAAATGAAATACGCTGCGAGGGTGATGATGCCGGAAATATTGCCTGGCTTCGCACACAGCCTGCCATGCATCAGGTTGAGGCGGAAAATGATTACGACGGAGAGCTCAGGCAGCTTTCGATTGAGGCAGCGCTTGCGGTGGATGGAAAGGTCTGGAGTGAGGAAACAGTAGAGGTGCTCAATGACATGTACAGCGTATCATGTCCGGTAAAACCTGTATTTGAAAATATGAAGGTATGCAGCCTTCTTATGAAAAATGACACAAAATGCCGTATTTTGGAGCAGTTGTACAGAGAAAACAGCAAAAAGAGAATTTTAAGAATATGCGGTACAAAGACGCAGGCCGCTATTGCACAGATAAAAAATGCAGACACAGGAATTATTGTGTCAGGTGTATTGCAGGTGAACTGTGTGAATATTGTGGAGGATGATGGCTGTCCGATAGAGATGCATACAGACTCTGTGCCGTTTGAACAGTTTGTTGAGATACCCGGCATGGATGCCAACACCTGCTGCGAGGTAAATCTGCAGGTAGACCAGGTGCAGGTCAATCTGCTCGACAACAGCGAATATGAAATTAAGGGTGTTGTCAGCATAAACGCTATTGCCCTGCAGCAGGATGAAGTGTCAGTCATAATATCGGTGGAGCAGGAAAAAACAGCGTCTGATACTGAAGAGGAAGCAGCTCTGGTTGGCTATATAGTGCAGAAGGATGATAAAATGTGGGACATTGCAAAAAGATACCGCACCACTGTTGAAAACATAATGGAAATAAATGCTCTGACATCAGATAGCATCAAACCTGATGATAGACTTATAATAGCGCGTATGTGAATCATAAATTAGGGGCAAGATACCTTTTGACTTTTTAATCATATCATTATATAAAATGTGGAAAATTCTGTAAATTTACAAAAAGATGTGGAAAAAAGATTCATTTTGTGCGATAATATATCCGAATGTATATTGAACGTAAATTGTGGAAGGAAAGGTCAATCTGACCGTCGTATTACAGGAGGAATAAAATGAATCAGAAATGGACACGTGCTATATGTACTGTGTTAACATCGGCACTCGTTTTTACAGGACCGGCAGTAGAGGGCACTACATTTAGCGGATACATAAACAGTGGACTTGAGAAGGTATATGCCAAGACACAGAAGCAGAAGGATGCAGAGAAGAAGAAGTCACAGGCTGAGAAGGATCTCAAGGATAAGAAGAATGAGATTAATGGTCTAAAGGATCAGCAGCAGACTACTGCTGATGATATAAAGAATAAATCTGCAAAGCTTGATGAGATTCTTGCAGCACAAAAGAAGCTTCAGACAGATATCACAAATAAACAGGCAGAGATAGAGCAGAATCAGAAGGATCTTGCAGCTGCTCAGGAAAAGCAGCAGGAGCAGTATGACGCCATGAAGAAGCGTATACAGTTCATGTATGAAAATAGCGCTGAGGACAATATCTGGACAGCAATTATTGAGTCAAATGGTATCACAGATATGCTCAATCGTATAGAGTACGTGTCAGATGTATATGATTCGGATCGTGCTCTTATGGATTCTTATCAGGCAGCAGTTGAGCAGGTGAAGGAGATTGGTACTAAGCTTGACAACGACATGAATGAGCTCACAGCCATGCAGGATGACTATGAGAAGCAGCAGGCAGATGTCGAGGCGGCTATAGTAGCTCTTGAAAACCAGAAGGAGCAGTATGCAAGCCAGATAGCTCAGGCACAGCAGCAGGCAGATAATTATCAGAATATCATTACGGCACAGGGCAAAATCATTCAGGAGCAGGAAGCAGCGGCAGCAGCTGCAGCCGCTGCCAGAGCGAACAGCTCATCAAGCAGTCCAAGCTATGATGGTGGTGGAGCCGGTAAGGGCGGAAGTATTGCCAGTGACTATGCAGCAGGCGGTGGAAAGAACCCGGGTGCTTCAACAGGAGTTTCAGGAAGCTCTGTAGTATCATACGCTATGCAGTTTGTGGGCAATCCATATGTATGGGGTGGAAACAGTCTTACAAACGGTGTAGACTGTTCAGGCTTTGTACATGAGGTATATGCACATTTTGGTATCAGCACACCGAGATATTCACAGGCATTTAAGTCTGTGGGACAGGCCGTATCCTTCGATAATATACAGCCGGGAGACGTAGTGGTATATCCGGGACATGTAGCTATATATGCAGGTGGTGGTGTTATAGTGGAGGCACAGTCCACAAAGGCAGGAATCACAGCAAACAGAAGCGTACAGTGTCATACAATACTTGCTATACGGCGTCTTGTATAGGATGGTTAGGAGCCGATAAGTATATTTATTATACTTACCGGCTCTTTTTTTTATCACAAAGAGCTGAATGGTTACCAATAAAGTAAGGGGCGTAAGACGCGGACATGCCTCCAGATGCAAGGGGCTCTCAATAAGCGACTAGCGGAGCTGTTTAGAGTCTGTAGAATTATGCACATGGAACACAGAAATGTCCTGCCATGGACGGCAGGGCAAGGTGTTATGCGCCATGGACGGCGCATAAAAGCCGGTTTCGTCGAGCATAGAAAACCATACAGGCATAATTCGTACAGCCTCTTGACAGCATAGCGTTAGCGCATTGAGAGCCCCTTGCATCTGGAGGCATGTCCGTGTCTTACGCCACGAACCAATGTTAGTAACCGGCAACAAACTCATTGTAATAAATAATAGCAATTTCCAACCATAAGGTGTATTATAGAGATAGACGGCACCAATTCGCACAAAACGAACTAGCAAGCCTGTAAATAAAGTAAGAAAAGCAGGAGGAACAAGCCATGCAGATGGAACAATTACAAAAAGACATGATTGCAGCAATGAAAGCAAGAGACAAGGTAAGAAAGGATGCTATATCCTCACTTGTATCGGCAGCCAAAAAGGCGGCAATAGATGAGGGCTGCAGAGACAATATACCGGAGGAGCTTGTCAACAAGGTCATCCTTAAGGAAATGAAATCCGTGAAGGAGCAGATTGACACATGCCCTGCCACAAGAACAGATCTGCTTGATGAGTACAATACCAGATATGCAATCTTTGAGGAGTACGCTCCTGCAATGATGTCGGCAGAAGAGGTAGAAAAGGAGCTCACAGAGCAGTTTTCGGATGTAATCGCAACAGGAAACAAAGGACAGATAATGAAGGCAGTCATGCCGCATTTCAAGGGCAAGGCTGACGGAAAGGTCATAAATCAGGTGGTTGCAAAGCTTTGCGCAAAATAAGAAAACACATCACAACAATTATACTTGCAGTGCTGGCTGTCATAGCCGGCGTGTATGCATATAATTATCATGATATGAAGCAGAATATTGTATACAATGAGCATCTGGAAGACGTGGCTGTTAACGTGAATGGGAAAGAGCTGACATTGCGCGATATGGCATTTTATGTGGCATATGAGGAGATGAATGTCGAGAAGCAGGCTCTTGTGTATGATTCCGATAATCCAAACAAGTATTGGAATATCCACACAAACGGTGAATTTGTCCGTGTTGCAGCGCGCAAAGCAGCTATGTCCATGGCCATTCACGATGAGATTTTTTATGAGATGGCCAAAAAAGAGAGCATTACACTTACTGACGACGAGAAAGCAGCTTTGAAAAATTCCGAGAAGGACTTCTGGTATGATTTGTCTGATATAGATGGTGCAAAGAAGCTTGGAGTCGAAAAAAAGGATATTTATTCGTCCATGGAAAAGTCTGCAATAGCCCGGAAATATCAGGAAATATATGCAGGGCTTGACAATGCCGATATAACGGATTATGATTTCTCGGGAGGCAGATATGAGAAGCTGCTGGAGAAAAATAACTATAAAATAAAAGAAAAAGTGTGGAAAAGAGTCGATATGGGAAACGTTACTCTTGATCACTAGAAAGAAGATTTTATGTCAACAAAAATTGGAAGAAATGACCCTTGCTGGTGTGGCAGCGGAAAGAAATATAAGACCTGTCATGCGGCATTTGATATGAAGCTTGAAAAGCTTGCTGAGGCACATCATAAGATACCGAGCCATTCAATCATTAAGACACCTGACCAGATAGCGGGAATCAAGGAGAGCGCCAAGATAAATGTCGCAGTGCTCGACTACATAGGAGAGCATATCCACGAGGGTATGAACACAGCAGAGATTGATAAAATAGTCTATGATATGACCACCAGCATGGGCGGCATCCCTGCACCGCTCAACTATGAGGGTTATCCTTACAGCGTATGTACATCGGTAAATGAGCAGGTTTGTCACGGATTTCCTTCAAAGGACGTCATCTTAAAGGATGGTGACATCATAAATGTAGACTGTTCTACAATTTTAAACGGATATTTTTCGGATTCATCAAGAATGTACTGTATCGGAAATGTAAGCCCTGAGAAGAAAAAGCTCGTTGAAGTCACAAAGGAGTGTGTGGAGCTTGGACTCAAAGAGGTAAAGCCGTGGGGCTTCCTCGGAGATATGGGACAGGCGGTGCACGACCATGCATTTGCAAACGGTTACACAGTAGTGCGTGAAATCGGTGGACACGGAGTGGGACTTGAATTTCACGAGGATCCGTGGGTAGGCTACAACACCAAGCGCGGCACCGACATGGTCATGGCACCAGGCATGATATTTACCATCGAGCCAATGGTCAACATGGGCAAGGCCGATATCTACGTAGATGACAAGAACAACTGGGAAGTATACACTGACGACGGACTTCCATCAGCCCAGTGGGAAATCATGGTACTCGTCACAGAGGATGGCCATGAGGTGCTAAGCTGGTAAACCGGTAAGTATTATCAGAGTGCTATTATTAGCAGACATTAGTTCATAGGTGATAACATTATGAAGGGCGTGTGAAAAACGAAGTGTTTTTCACACGCCCTTTTATATAACAATAAGATAAGCAACTTGATGGTTAAGCCCTGTCCGGGCGCAGAAACGCCCTCTCGGAAGCGTTAGCTTCGGGAGAGCATTTCTGCATCCACGGACATGGCTTATAAACTCATAGTAGATTGCTTCGCATAAGTACCCTAAATTTACCGGAGAGTATGCGGTGTGTTCCGAAGAAAAATATAAACTGCCACGGCGTTCCATAAAATGTGGATACGACAATTCATAGCAAACTATCAATAAACTATCTGCAAATGATGCCGTGGCTGATTTTATATTTTTCTGAGGAATATACTGCATGCTATGCCGGTCTTCACAGCCTAAATATGCGAAGCCACATAAGCGATGGCGTCCCTACAGATTTGTATTCACCCCATTTATGGTCGCATTCTCATTCTCCCTCATAGGAATGACGAGACACTTCTCCCCATTGATGACCTGCGCATGAATCTGTGAAGCCTTCTCCGGCTTTACATGAAGCACCACATCATAGGTCTTAATTTGGGCAGTGTAATTATCAATCTCTTCCTGCTTCTCAAGAAGCTGTGAGGTGCGCTCCTCAATCTGATTATTTTTCTCCTGAATAACAGAATCCTTCTCCTCAAGCTGCGCATTTTTCTCATTGAGCTCGAGAGTTAAATCGCCGACCTGGCTCTCAAGAGCAAGCTTTTCCACGCGGATTTCATTAGCTGCAAGAGCCTTTGAATCAATGACATTGGCTGCGATAGGCGGCTTGTCACCGAAGGCCTCATTGACGGATTTTTCAATGCGTGAAATCTTTTCCTCAGAGACATGGCAGTCACTAAGCACCTTGTTCATAGCCTCGCTGTCGAGAATGAACGGATCGTCGTCATCATCGTGAGTCTCAGCGTAGTCATCGGCCATCTCGGACAGATTCTGCTGGATATCAAGCAACTTGTCATCAGTGCTCTCGTCCTCAGCACCTAACACGTTTCTGACGATTGAATGAAAAGCCATCTTCTGCTCAGTAGCTGTGCGCTCCACACCGCAGCCGAGGCCGTTTGTCATAAACTCAGAGTGCGGCTCCTTGGTGTTTTTCGTATAGAAAAGAGTGGAGTGTATGTCAGTGCTTCTATCGTTGAAGGCAGGGAATAAAAAGCCTGTCTCAGGAGCGCCGACTACCCAGTCCCTTATGCGGGCTCCGATACGCTGCTCCTTTTCCAGATAGCCAAGGCCCGGCTTTGAAAGTGTGACAGGGCAGATGGCGCAGAGCATGTATTTGTACACCTCCTCGGACTCATCCACGTTGATGTTGTCCTTTGTACGTGTCATGACATCGTAGCTGTCGAGATACAAAAGAATCAAGTAGTTCCCGGCCTCATCGTAGGTGTCGATGACCAGATCATAGTATGTATCGAGCAGAGTCTCATCATTAAGCTCGCTGTCGCGAAGCGCCATGAGAATCTGCTGGCGGCCTCCGACCTCTTCCTCCTCAAGCGGAAACTGCAGATTGAGCAGGTTGTTTCCGAGAGTGCCGGAAAGCACCTTGTTTGAAATCTCCAGATATTTGTAGTATTCATCCTCCTCCAGAGTGAGAAATTTGCCACCGAATTTGCAGACCTTTTCATGGTTGCAGTCCACGTAGCATCCGACCAGACGACTGAAGGTTGCCTGGTCTTTTTTTAATCTTCGTTTTAGTTCCAATACTTCTTTTTTGTTCATATTATCCTCGCATTATTTTCATACCATTCAAAAATTTCCGTAATCACATTATATGTATGGAATAAATATTTGTCAATTGAGCGGCGCCTTTTATGTCCCGCTGTCAATAAAGAAAAAAAGATGACAGAGCAACCACAAAATGCTATAATTTAGGAAATCGACGGATTATGATATAAAGGCTGACACAGAGACATCCACAGGTGTCTCTGTTCTTGGATTGAGGCATAAATGGAGCAGAAAATGACAAACAATCACATTACAATAGGCATTCTCGCACATGTAGATGCGGGAAAGACAACCCTGTCTGAGGCCATGCTTTACAGCACCGGGCAGATTCGCTCACTCGGGCGCGTGGACCATCAGGACGCGTATCTGGACAACGATGCGCAGGAGCGTGAGCGTGGAATAACCATTTTTTCAAAGCAGGCAAGGCTTGATATTTCGCGTGGCACAAATGCGGCAGATACAGCACGTACAGCAGATGTAGCACGTACGGCAGATACAGCTCGTACATGGCATGTAGTCATGCTTGATACACCGGGGCATGTGGATTTTTCGGCAGAGATGGAGCGTACCCTTCAGGTGCTCGACTATGCAATACTTGTAATCAGCGCAACTGATGGAGTGCAGGGGCACACGCGCACACTGTGGAGACTTTTAAAGCACTATAACGTGCCGACATTTATTTTTGTAAACAAGATGGATATGCAGGGCACGAATGCGGAGAAAGTGCAGGCAGAGCTAAAGAGCGAGCTGAGTGATGGCTGCGTGGATTTTTCTTCACAGGATTTATTTGAGGAGCTTGCCATGTGCAGCGAGCCTCTTTTAGATGAATTTATGGAATCGGGAGAGCTTACAGATGCGCATATTGCGCAGGCGGTGGCTCAAAGGGAGGTGTTCCCCTGCTTTTATGGCTCGGCACTTAAGCTTGACAGAGTGGATACGCTGATTCAGGGGCTTTCGAGGTTTATGTGTGAAAGAAATTACCCTGACGAATTTTCTGCCCGCGTATACAAGATAGGCAGGGATGACAGAGGCAGCAGGCTGACATTTTTAAAGGTTACCGGAGGCTGTCTTAGAGTCAGGGACAAAATAGAGTACAAAGCGCATGGCGGTGACGAGGCGAAAGGCCTTTTGATTGAGAAAATCGATCAGATAAGAAAGTATTCCGGCGAAAAATATGAGATAGCTGATGTGGCAGAGGCGGGGGAGATAGTTGCTGTCACAGGTCTTAGCTCGACATTTCCGGGGCAGGGGCTCGGGTTTGAGCAGCAGTCCAATATGCCAATCCTTGAACCGGTACTAAACTATAGGATGATTCTGCCGGATGATGTAAATCCGGCGGCATTTATGGAAAAGCTAAAGCAGCTTGAGGAGGAAGACCCACAGCTTTACATAGTGTGGGTGGAGGAGTTTAAGGAAATCCATGTGCAGCTCATGGGACAGGTGCAGATGGAGGTGCTTGTGCGTCTCATAAAGGACAGGTTTGGTGTTGTTGTCACGTTCGGACCGGGCAGCATTGTATATAAGGAAACGATAGCGAGGGCTGTCGAGGGAGTAGGACATTTTGAGCCGTTGCGCCACTATGCAGAGGTGCATCTGCTTTTGTCGCCGGCGGAGCGTGGCAGCGGAATCACAGTTACATCCACTTGCAGTGAGGATGTGCTTGACAAAAACTGGCAGCGCCTCATAGCCACACACGTTGAGGAAAAGGAGCACAGGGGTGTGCTCACAGGCTCAGCGCTTACCGATGTGAAGGTCACTATTCTTACAGGAAGAGCACATGTAAAGCACACGGAGGGAGGCGATTTCCGCCAGGCTACATACAGAGCAATCCGCCAGGGGCTTAAATCCACAGAGAGCGTGCTGCTGGAGCCATACTACAGCTTTATCCTACAGGTGCCGATGGAGTATGTCGGCCGTGCAATGACAGATCTGGAGCAGAGATTTGCAAGAGCCGAGAGCCCGCAGTTTGCCACAACCGCTGCGAGGGAGATGGCAACAATTACAGGAAAGGCACCGGTTGCGACAATGCAGGATTATGTGAGTCTGGTGCATGCGTATACAAAGGGGCTCGGGCACCTGACACTGGAGCTGTGGGGTTATGATGAGTGTCACAATCCTGCGGAGGTGATTGCGCAGATGCACTATGACAGCGAGGAGGATTTCCGCAATCCGACAGGCTCGGTATTTTGTGCGCACGGCTCAGGCTACGTGGTGCCGTGGGATGAGGTACCGGAGCATATGCATCTGCCGTATGTCTATCACGGGGATGAGTCTGAGGAGGCACTTGCAGCGAGTGCCCGCACACAGAATGCATTTTCAGCGGAGGATGCGCAGGCGCTTGCCGGAAACCGCCGAAGGACGAGCTTTGAGAAAGCAGTTTCCGGTATGTCATCAGTGGAGCTTGATGCGCAGCTTGCAGATGTTTATGCCAGGGAGTTTGGCATGGGAAAAAACGATATCGCAGAGGATCAGAGGCGCAAATGGTCAGGTAAAAAGAAAAATGAGTATGAAGGCCTAAGTGGTAAACCGCGCACAGTAAAGCATGATAAGCACGGCAATCCGATTTATCCGAAGAAATCCCCGGGGGAAGAGTACCTGATAGTTGACGGATATAATATAATATTTGCATGGGAGGATTTAAAAGAGCTCTCGCGCATAAACATTGATTCGGCGAGAGATGCGCTGAAGGATGTTTTATCGGATTACCAGGGCTATAAGGGCTGTCATCTGCTGCTGGTGTTTGATGCGTACAAGGTGAAGGGCAATGCCGGAAAGCGCGAGACCTTCCACAACATAGAGGTTGTGTATACAAAGCAGGACGAGACAGCCGATGCATTTATCGAAAAGACTGTGTTTGGCATACGTGACAGGTACAAGGTAACAGTGGCAACCTCTGACGGACTGGAGCAGCAGACGGTCATGAGCCTGGGGGCACTGCGAATGTCAGCCCGCGAGCTTAAGGAGCATATTGATATGACGAAGCGTGCCGGGATGGAGGCATTCATATCACGATAAACGATCATGAATGGTAACAATATGTGTATAAAGAGATGTTTATAAAGACATTTGTATGTCATAAGCAGAGATATTATAATAGTAAACATGCAAGAACATCAGAGATAAGGAGACAAGAAAATGGTAGTAAACGAAAGCATGTACCAGCTCGGAAGCGTGCGCTCAGCAATCAGGGAGCTTTTCGAGTATGGTAAAAAAAGAGCAGCAATTGTAGGTAAGGAAAATGTATATGATTTCTCAATAGGAAACCCGAGCATACCGGCTCCGCAGATAGTAAACGACACAATAAAGGAGCTTGTGACAGATTATGATTCTGTTGCGCTGCACGGCTACACCTCAGCACAGGGAGACGTGGAAACGAGAGCGGCAATAGCTGAATTTTTGAACAACACACATGGCACACATTTTAATGCAGACAACCTTTATATGACAATGGGAGCAGCGGCATCGCTGTCAATCTGCTTTCGTGCGTTGACAAGTGACGCATATGATGAGTTTATTACCATAGCGCCATATTTCCCGGAGTACAAGGTATTTGTGAATGCAGCAGGAGCAAGGCTTGTAGAGGTGCCTGCAGACACAGAGCATTTTCAGATAGATTTTGAGGCTCTTGAGGAGAGAATCAATGCGCACACCAGAGGTGTCATAATCAATTCACCAAACAACCCATCCGGCACAGTCTATTCTGAGGAGACCATCAAAAAGCTCTCAGACCTCCTTGAGAAAAAGTCTAAGGAGATAGGAAGACCGATATTCATTATCGCAGATGAGCCGTACAGGGAGATAGTTTACGACGGAATCAAGGTACCGTTTGTGACCAAATATTACGACAACACACTGGTATGCTACTCATACAGCAAGTCACTTTCACTGCCGGGAGAGAGAATAGGATACGTCCTCGTGCCTGATGAGGTGTACGATAAGGCAGAGCTGTATGCAGCAGTCTGTGGTGCGGGAAGAGCACTCGGTTACGTGTGTGCACCAAGCCTGTTCCAGAAGATGATAGTAAAATGCCAGGGGGCAACCGGTGATATCAATGCCTACAAAGAAAACAGAGACCTTCTGTACGAGGGACTCACAAGGATAGGCTATCACTGCTTCAAGCCGGATGGAGCCTTTTATATGTTTGTAAAGGCACTCGAGGATGACAGCAATGCATTCTGCGAGAAGGCAAAGGAGGAGGATGTGCTCATAGTAGCAGCAGACGGCTTCGGCTGTCCGGGCTGGGTGAGAATATCATACTGTGTGGACAGGGAAATGATAAAGCACTCTATGCCTGCGTTTGAAAAGATATACAACAAGTATAGTAAATAATAGTTACAAAAAAATAATCCAAAAAAGCGCCGAAAATTGTCTAAAAAATATGTAATTTTCGGCGCTTTTATTATGCAGTTTTCATAAAGTTGTCTCCGTGTGACCGTTGTGTGACCATTGTTTTGTATAATGGAATGAAGAGTGGGAATATAAATAAAATCGTAACGGAATAGTTACAAAAAATACTATAGAAAAGGAGATATGAGAGTGTTTAATAAAAAACTTAACAGGTTACTAGCAATCATGCTAGCTTCTGTAATGGGTGCGACATCGCTTCCGGCAACACAGGTAAGTGCTGATACACCCTCTTCAGAGTATGATATATCTAACGACGCAGCTTCGGATGATATATCTGACAGTAAAATTCCAGATGAACAGGATTCGGATAATAATGCCACCGAGGAAAAACAGCCACAGCAGCTGACGGTAGAGTATACACCGGCGGATGATATTTATGTGGGGAACAAAGTTGTTCCGGTGGTAAAATCCGACAGGGCGGATGCAGCCGTTGACAATTTAAAATACACTGTTGTAGAAGGCAAAAATCTGATTGAAAAGGATACAGACTTTGCATCAAACGGTATATGGACAGCAAAGGATACCGGAACTGTAAGGATAAAGGTGACAAAAGCAGAAGATGACAAATATAAGTCAGCAGAGGCAGAATATACTGTTACCATCAAAGAATATGATTACAGCAGTATGAATAACAGCCTGACAGGGACAATGCTGCAGGGTACAAAATTTTATGTAGAAGCACCTATATTATCGCTGGCAAGTGACAATCAGGCGGTATATGTGGTTAGAAAAGGTGATGAATGGATTGAAGCTGATAAATATCAGCTTATGCCACAGCAGGGTGATAACAGACAGACTCTTGTAATAGCACGTAAGGACAAGGAAAGCGGAGCTATCACAGATATTGGAAGTCTGCGGCTCGACTACAAATATGATACACAGCCTCCAAAGATAACATTGAATCCAAAGGAGGATGATAAACCTGCTTTCACAAAGGATGCTGTGGATTATTATGGAAATGTCAGAAAAGTAGACATGAATATCCACGATGTCTCTTTGGATGATGGTTCCACACAGCTTTGGGTAAAGGTTGATGACCGGGAAGAATTCGATGTATTTGATGTCGATAATGCCCAGAAGCTGATTGATGCAGGAATAGAGTATAGTGAGTGGATCGTGACAGGGGCTGATTATAGCAGCTGCATCACATTTGGTACAAAAGCGGATGAGGAACACAAATATCAGATAATCGGAATGTATGCGAAGGATCAGGCGGAGCATGAGTGTAATGATACAAGCTCAATAGAGCAGCCGTTTTATGTGGATAGAAAAGCGCCTTCAGGTACTATTGGATATGATGCTGATTTAATAGACGAGCAGAATATGGCCAGTCAGCAGGCAACAAATGTATATGGACAGCTGGAGGATATCAGCGGAATAAAGCAGGCATTCTACTATGTGAATAAATCAGATGAAAGTGGCAGTATTTTAAATGATGAGCAGGTAAAAGCGCTTGATGATTCAGCATGGAAGCCGTTAGAGCTTATTGAGGATACATATGATGCCCGATATAAGTACAAGATTAATACATCTGATCTGAAGGATACTTCATATAACGTATATGTAAAGGCTCAGGACAATTGTAATGGCGAGACAGCATTTTTCTCCACATTGAAGCTGGTTGTTGATACCCTGCCACCGGAGCTTACAGTGTCCCAGGATATCATGACAGCAGCCGATGAAAAAGGCTGGCATAAGGATGATATAAGCTATATCGTTAAGGCTGATGACAGCTTATCAGGAATTAAGAGTGTTGAATACACTGTATTTGATGGGAAAAGGAAAATTGTATCAGGACAGACTGTTGAGCTTGACGCAAGCGGGGAAGGAAGGATAACCATTCCGGCAACAGAGCAGTTTAACGGAACGGATCTGATGCTTTCAGTAAAGGCAACTGATTATGCCGGTCTTAAGACAGAGGTTAAAGGTGACAGCTTCAAGTTCAGCATGGACAGTCAGTCACCTGATGTCAGTATAGAGCCTGAAGCGGGCAAAAACAGAAAATATTTCAATGACGATGTCCGTATAAAAACAAGTGTAGCTGACAGCATTTCAGGTGTTGTATCAGCAAAATACCAGATAGTGACAGATGATCAGTCAGTATCGGATGATGAAGGTGCATGGAATGAGCTTGATGAATCAGGAATCATAAATGTATCGGCTGAGGCTTATCTGGATAAAAAGACAGATGTATATGTTAAAGCTGTTGATGAGGCAGGAAACGTGACTGTAGCGGATTTGACAGCAAGCGGCAGCCAGCCATTTTATATTCACAAGGCAGCGCCTGTAATAACAGTGACATATGGTACACCGGAGCAGCCGGATCCACAGTGCATCAGCAGTGTAAAAGGCACTGAGTATTACAGGGAAAACAGGATTGCAACCATTTCGGTAAAAGAGAATGAGCTTTTCTTTGACCCCGATGAAACAAAAATCAATGTAAAGGTTGATGGAAATGAACAGACACAGTCAGATGCATGGTCTGAAAAGTCATACTGGGTAAAGACAGGCGAGGGAGCAGAAGCTGTTTACAGTAAGCAGCTCGTATTCAATGCAGGACACAAGTATGAGCTGAGTGTCAGTGCAAAAGATTTGTGTGGTAATTCAGATAATGGATTTGAGATAGAAGGAGACAAATCAGCAGAGTTTGTAATTGACGTACAGTCGCCGACAGGAAATATCAGGTTTGACGGACTTTCAACAGGCATGGATACCGTGTGGGATTTATTGCTGCCAAAAGACAAATATGAGATTTCAAGATTTGCTGCCAAGAAGGTTAATATTGCCGGACAGCTTAGAGATGAGCATGGCGGCATCAAGTCAGCAGAGTATTTCGTTTCAGCAGAGGATGCAATAATTGACGTAGACAGTATTCAGGAGGCTGACTGGAAGACACTTTACAGCCTTAATGAGGATGGCACCTTCAGTGAACCGATAGAATGCGAGAACAAAAACTGCGTGGTATATGTCAGGGTTACAGATTTAAGCGGTAATGTTTCATATATCAGCACAAATGGATTGGTAGTTGATACATGCGCACCGGCAATATCAGTCATCACACCTGAGACAGCATCAGGAGTGTACAGTGCAGATGTGCCGGTAAGTATAGAGGTATCAGATGAGAATGCCACAGGAGTTGCATCAGGAATAAAGAGCGTAAACTATACGGTAACAAATATGGGACAGACGACACAGGATGGAACATTATATAGCTACGATAAGACAGCAGCGGGCTTAAAAGATCTGGAAAATCATGTAACAGAGCAATTTGACATAAGCGCGGCTTCAAACAACAGTAATGAAGTGCGTATAGATGTTACCGCAACAGACAATGCAGGAACGGCATACACAGTAACAAAATACATAAAAATAGATACAACAGCACCAACAGTGCAGGTAAGCTATGACAATAACAGTGCAGATACATCATTTGGAGACACAGCATACTTTAAAGCACCGCGAACAGCAACCGTAAAAGTAACAGAGCGTAACTTTGATGCATCAAAGGTAGCAGCGGAAATAAAAGCCGCAGCAGGTAAGGCACCTGCTCTTTCAAACTGGAGCACAGAAGGTGGAAGCGGTAACGGTGATGATACAGTACATGTTGCCACAATATATTACGGACATGATGACGATTACACATTTGGAATCGGAGTAAAAGACATTGCGGGAAATGCCGCAGCAGGAGTGGATTATGCAAATTCGCTTGCACCGACAAAATTTACAATTGATACGACAGCACCTGTTATTTCGGTAGTATATGATAACAACAGTGCATCAAACGGAAACTATTATAATAACAAGAGAACAGCAACTGTGACAATCACAGAGCACAATTTTGATACAAGCAGAATAGCACTGAGCATGACTGCGCAGGATGCAGGAAAATCAGTAGCAGCACCGGCATTTGGAAGCTGGTCAGATAATGGTGATATACATACGGCAACATTAAGCTTTGATGCGGATGCCACATATACATGGTCACTTGCATATACAGACAAAGCCGGCAATAAGGCAAAAGACCTTGCAAAGCAGGAGTTCTGCATAGATACGACAAAGCCTGTTGTAACAATCAACGGAGTAACCCCGGGCTCAGTAAACAATAATTCAGGAAATATGTCATTTGTAATAGAGTGCACAGATACTAATCTTGAATACTTTTCACCGGTGCTTACAGTTGAGGTATATGAAAATAGCAGATTCGTGAGAAAAACGATTACCGGAAATGTGATATCAATTACAAACGGACAACGTGTAGAGTTTAGAAATCTCAATGAGGATGGAGTGTATTCACTGACATGCCATGCACAGGATAAGGCCGGAAATTCTTATGAAACAGTCAATATTATAGATGCAGGCGGAAAGCAGGTGACAGAGACTGCAGGGCAGGGAGGAAAATTGTTGGATTTCTCCATAAACAAAGGCGGTTCAATCTTCTCGCTGGATGACAATACGATGAAGCTTGTAAAGGATTACTATGTGCAGAAGGTATACCATGATGTGGTAGTCAGAGAGATAAATCCGGATGAAGTTACCAGCTGTACTGTCAAAGTAAATGGAAAAGCACTTAAGCAGGGAACAGACTTCAGTGTGAATAATGTAAGTGAAAGCGATGGCTGGCATAAGTACGAATATGTGATATCAAATGCGGTATTTGAAAAAGAGGGTCAGTACAATATCGTTGTGGAGACAAAGGACAAAGCAGATTCAGTTGCCTACAGTGATGTGAAGAGTGTAAATATTGAATTTATTGTGGACAAGACAGCACCTACATATACATTGACAGGTGTAGATAAAAACAATGAAAACTATATTGGCTCAAAGAATGCAGTATTGATGCCGAAGGATGATGGCGGAAAGCTTGGACGTGTAAAGATTACTGTAGTGGGCAAGGATGACAAAGAAAAAAAGGTTATCAAGGAAATGTCGGGAGACGATATGCTTGACTATCTGGACAAGCATGACGGAAAGATAGAGTTTGAGGTACCTAAGGAGGTGCTCTCTGCAAAAGACGGTGATTCAAGGCTTATGGTAGAGTGTGCAGACTGTTCTGTTGACGAAGGTGGAAAGACCAATGAAGTGAAAAAAATATATGGTAAGGATACAGAAGCAGATACAGAGATTGCCGAAGATGATGTACCTATGGAATCAAATTCGTCAGATGTCAAATCAGTAGAAACAAACAATGATAAGGCAGTATATATAATTGGAGCAATATTATTATTTGTACTTATAATTGCGATATTGATAATCGTTTATTATATGAGAAAAAAGATGAAAGAAAAGAAAGACAATGATGAGCAATAAGATAATTACCTATGTATTTACATCACCATGTGGTGGTGTGGGAAAAACAACAATGTCTGTGGCATGCGCGAAAGCGCATGCCCTTCAAGGCAGACTTGGCAACGAAGATTTTGAATTCTGGGAGGAGTGAGTATGAGATTTGAAATAGCAGCTGACACGGACAGAGGAATCGTAAAAGAAACTAATCAGGATAGTCTGCTGGTAAAGTGCTTCTCAACATGCAAAGGAGACATGGCATTTGCAGTATTATGTGACGGCATGGGCGGCTTATCGAAGGGTGAGCTGGCCAGTGCCACTGTAGTCAGAGCATTTGACAGATGGAGTGACGAGCAGCTGCCTGAGCTTTGCAAATCGTCGAACCCGGATATTGACAGTCTGATTCTGGAAAGACAGTGGGATGAAGTAATACAGCAGCAGAACGAAAAAATAAAAGCATATGGCAAAGCACATGCAGTAAACATGGGAACAACAGTGGTAGCGCTGCTTGTCACGCAAAAAGCCTACTACATTATAAACGTGGGCGATTCCAGAATATATAGCCTTTCAGACCATATAGAAAGGCTTACGACAGACCAGACATATGTACAGCGGGAAATTATGAATGGAAATATGACACAGGAGCAGGCTATGAGAGATCCGCGAAGGAATGTACTGCTGCAGTGTGTCGGGGCATCAGCAGAAGTAAAGCCGGAGTACAGGACCGGGGCAATGAAAAATGGAATGTCACTTCTGCTTTGTTCAGATGGCTTCAGGCATGAGGTATCAGAACAGGAAATCTATGAGATGCTGAAAACGGCAGCAACTGTAGATGGGCAGAATATGCACGACAGACTGGAGCAGCTCATCAGACTAAGCATGCAAAGAGGAGAGCGCGATAATATAACAGCAGCGCTCATAAAGGCACAGTAGGAGGAACAGATGCTTGAAATAGGCTCTTTAATTGACGGAAAATACAAGATACTAAACGAAGTTGGACACGGCGGAATGAGCGTTGTGTACCTGGCTATGAATGAAAGGGCAAACAAACAGTGGGCAATAAAAGAGGTCAGAAAGGATGGAGTAAAGGATTTTGAGGTAGTAAAGCAAAGTCTTGTTGCGGAGACCAATATGCTCAAAAAACTGAGCCATCCCAGTCTTCCTGATATTGTCGATGTCATAGATGAGGATGACAGATTCCTTATCGTAATGGATTATATAGAGGGAAATTCTCTCAAGACAGCATTGCAGGAGTACGGAGCCCAGTCGCAGAAAAATGTGATAAAGTGGGCCAAACAGCTATGCGATGTTCTTGGATATCTGCACTCACAGAACCCGCCAATCATATATCGTGATATGAAGCCGGCAAACATAATGCTAAAGCCTGATGGAAATGTGGTGCTTATAGATTTTGGAACAGCAAGGGAATATAAGGAAAATAACATAGAGGATACAACATGTCTTGGCACGATGGGATATGCTGCACCGGAACAGTTTGGTGGAATGGGGCAGACAGACGCGAGAACAGATATATATTGTCTGGGAGCCACAATGTATCATCTTGTTACGGGAATGAATCCCTGTGAGCCACCTTACGAAATAAGGCCGATCAGAGAAATTGACCCAACATTGTCAGGTGGTCTTGAACGTATTATTACAAAGTGTACACAGCCGGATCCAAACAACAGATATCAGAGCGCAGCTGAGCTGATGTATGACCTTGAGCACTATACAGAGATTGATGACATGTATAGGAAGAATCTAAAGAGAAAGCTTGCGGTATTTATCACCACATCAGTTTTGACGATGCTGCTTGGAACAAGCACAGTATTAAGCTATTGTGCGGCAGAACACAAAAAAAATGAAAACTATAATAGCATATTAAAAGAAGCGGATACCTATGACAATTATGACAATGGATATTACACGGCTATAGTCACCGACCCGACAAGGACGGAGGCATATCTTAAGCTGAATGACAAACTGACAGACGATTTTGTGCTGGACAGGGATGAGGCGCAGATATTGAACAGGCTGATGGTAGGTATAGATTGCAAGGACCACAATGGCCGGGTGCATACATATGATGTCATGGCAAAGCTGAAAGGAAAAAATCCAAAGGGATATGAGGATGTATGCTATAAGATTGGTGAAAGCTTTTTATTCTACTACGAAATCAATGTGGAAAAAGACAGATACTCCAGTGCGGCGCAGTGGTTCAAGGAAGCGAAGGAGAATCATCCGGAGGCAGGAATATACTGTGAGATATCAGATTGTCTGACATTGATTAGCCAGTATGATGGAGCAAAGATACAACAGACAGAAAAAACATATGAAGAATACAAAAAGCTATGGAAGCAAATAAATGAGCTATATGCAAAATCAGAGGATTTTGACAGCGTAGACGCAAAGATTCAGGTATGGAATGAGATAGATGATATAGTTGACACAAATATCACATCATTTATAGCAGTGACAGATAAGGATAAAGTTATGGATTTATTACATATGATAAAGGACAAAACAGAAAAGCTGGATAAATCCATAATGCGCGAGCAGATAACAGGATTGCAGGATAATATAGACAAAACAATTGAGAAGGCACAGAGCGTGAAGGAGGAAAACAAAGATGACTTATAATCTGTACAGGATGATATTTTACGTATCCTTCACGGCATTTGCCATAATGCTTATAGCTTCAATAGTCATATTTATAGTGCTTGAAATACCGAAGGTCATAGGTGCACTTACAGGAAAATCTGCCCGGAAAGGAATTGCAGCAATTGTACAAAAGCAGACAGCGGGACATATTGACATAACATCGTCCGGTCCAATAGCACCGTCATATAACCTGGCAGGGGAGAATAAGAAAAAGCCGGGATATACACAAAATATAGATGAAACTACTGTGCTGGATGCACCGACAGAAGTATTGCAGGATGAAACCACAGTATTGGAAGATATAACCGAAAAACTGCAGAAAACCAATATCAGGTTCGAAGTAACAAAGAAAATAGAATTTTTACATACGACAGAATGTATCTCATAAGGAATGGAAAATAGCGAATGTCTAAATTAAAAGTAAGCATAAAAAAATCGACCGTTACTGCCATGATGAAGGCAGGACGAAAGGAAAGAATAAATGAAACCGAACTAAGCCAGCTAGCCAGAATAAAACCATGTGGAATCATGCATGTGACAAAAACAAAAAAAGACAGTGTCACATATACGTGCCCTGCAAATATAAATCTTACCGATAGATTGAAAAAAGCCGTAAGCAAATATGATTTCTTTTTCATGATGGAGCAGATAGTAATAATGGTTCAGGATGTATACAATAACGGACTGAACGTAAACAGTGTTCGTTTTAATATGGATGACGTATACATAAACGAGATGACAAAAGAGATGTACTTTATATATTTTCCGATAGTAGGAGGACAGGAAAGTGCAGATATTGTCGGGTTTATAGAAAACATAATTTATACAATGACACCTGTTATCAATGAGGATACGAATTATATATCCAGATTTATGTATTATGTCAGAAGCTTCCATGGCTTCAACGGCAATGCAATAGAAAAATATATCTCACGCGAAGAGCGTGCAGTTGTGAACGTGCTGAAAAACAAAGCAGTGACAATGCAGCAACAGATAATGCAGCAGGTAATGCAGGGCAGCATGGATGGAACTACAGTGTTGTCTGATGATGGCATATCCGTACAACAGATACAGCAGATGCAACCGGTGAACTATCATTTTGCAAGTCTTACAAGGCAGGTAACAGGTGAAAAGATAGAGCTTGGCAAACCATCGTTTGTGCTGGGAAAGAATCCGGAAAAGTCAGATTATGCGGTAGCAGACAATACGAATATCAGCAGGGTGCATGCAGTGATAACCACGCGAAACGGACGTTATTATGTAATGGACCAAAATTCTACCAATGGCACATTTATCAATGGAAGGATAATAAAGGCGGGGCAGGAAACAGAGATATTACCGGGAGACTGTCTGATGTTAGCTAATGAGGAATTTATATTTAATGAATAGCTTCAAATATAAAAGGTGAGGAGAATAATACTATTATGGAACTAAAAGAATTAAGCCGCAGAATATCAAGGTACCGGGCAAATGTAGAAAATCTGCAGCTTGAGAAAAACAGGCTGTTTAATGAAATAGATGCTCTGGATCAGGATGCATTGAAAATAAAAGAATATAAATGGCAGGCGCAAAACCGGTTTAAATGCAGAGTTGATAATATAGCCGGCATGGACAGATATAGCAGTCGTAATATAACAAATCTGAAGGGCAGGCTTAAGAGTATTAATTCATTAAACGACGGAAAATCGTATGTAGCCAATGCGATGAATGCTATAGATTCAATGCTGAGAGATGTAGAGAATGCAATCAGGAGCAGAAATGACAGGATATATGAAATAAACCAGCAGCTGTGTACATATGAGGACAATATAGAGCAGCTGAGAATAAAAAAAAGAAGAATGGAGAGTAAGTAATGGGACAGTACAATTTAATGTTTGAGCAGGAGGAATTTACAGAACTTGTGCGTTTATACTCAGAACTTGCAAAGATTGCAGATAGACAGATGAACGAATATCAGATGATACTTGATATTATAAACACAAATGCAGTTATAAGCGGTGAATTGCACGATAAGCTGGAAGTGTACGAGGATGCTGTTCATACATATCAGAGTATACTGGGAGAATCCTTCAGGGAAATGTCGAAAAAACTTAATGAATTTGTGAGAGATGTAGATGAGGCAGATGGAGATATATATGGTATAGGAACATATGAAGCGTATTAGAAGGAGGGGTGACGCATAATGAAATTTAAGGATTTTACGCAGGAAGCATACGATGACATACAAAGCTATATGGGAGGAGAAGAACAGTGGGAGGAAATAAACAAAACCTACGGTGTAGTGGAAACCAAAGGTATATTTCAATATGATTATGAATCACAGCTAAGAAACGCGGCAACAGAATATCAGAGACAAAATGAAGAGGCAAGCAATAGTGTAAGAAGGATGTTTGATAATGTAAATGGAGTGGATGATCTATATGCAGCCAGGTTTCGGGACGAATATATGGATTTGGAAAGATTCAGCACTGCAATTAAAGAACTGGCAGCTCTGATTAATGTAAGATCCGTTGAGAATATATATACGATGGATTGCCAGACATTGAAAACAAAAGCTGGTAATATACAGGCAAAAGTGGACTCGAAGATAACAGAGTATTATAAAGAGCGATTCTATTCAGTGGATTCTAATGGAAAGACAGTTATGAAATGGGACGAAATAAACTATGAGATGCGGAAGGAATTTGTACCAGATGCAGAGCTGCAGGCACTTGTATCAGTATTTCCAAAGCTGTCCACAGATGATGAGGAAGAAACCATAGCAAATATAGAGAACATGCTGCGCGCAGGTTATGGAAACGCCAAGGATGATGAGTGGATAGATAATGCAGATCTGGAAGACCCTAAGTATTACAGTGTGAGTGTCACGAATACATTTAAGAGGGCGGTGGATATATATAAGACAAGTATGGATATAATTGACTATTACAGCGAAAAATGTGCATACAGAAACGACGAGATTAGTGATGAAGCGCTTGAAGAGATGAAAGAGCAGTACAGAGTGTCATCCCTGTTTAAAGCAATGGTTGATAGCTACCCGACAATAGGAGTTGCATATAATGGAAAAAACGATGGATTTACAATACATTCCGATAAAGAGAAAAATGTGACCGTATCCGTATGCCTGAAAGAGCTGCCGTTTGATGTAAGCATATGCAAGATTACAGACAGCAATGACAGGGAGATATTGGACAAATATTATAACGTCAAGGTAACAAATGGAACTATCAATGAAAAAGTAGGAAAAGAAAATGAGAAGGTCAATCAGATAGATGCGTATGGAATGGTAGATAATCAGATTGTAAGCCATGTACTTCCACACGGCATGATTGAGAATACAAAGCAGAATCTTGAAAATCAAAAGGAAGAGGAAAAGACTGAATGCAGGGTATTTTTTGATGTAACAAGTAATACTTTAAAAGGTAAGATTATTGATGAAGCTATAGGCCTTTCAGCGGTAATAATAAAGGAAACCGTAGGAGATAAGATTAACAAGGCTAATGCAGCAATAAATTATTTGAATGACTTAAATGAAGCATATGATGAAAATAATGAAAATGTACAAAATAATGCAGAAATTGATGAAGCAAAAGACAGACTGACAGAAACAGACTTTACATGTCAGGACATGATAGAAGATGCCAATTATTTCGGCATGGATATGGAGATAACCAGGGTAGGTGACACCTATATCTGTGAGAATATCACGACGGATGTGGAGAAAGTGACGAAGATGGTGGATGCATATAATGCACAGGCAAAGCCGAAACAGCAGGTAAGTATTGATGACTTGGAGGACTATGCCAGGGGAGCAGGCAATAAAAATCAGAGAGATGATGACGAAAGTTATGATAAGTTGTGTCGAAGAGTATCAAACTATATTAAGTACGTTATAAAAAATTGAGATAACAATAAATAGGCATGAATGCAACGAATACAGGAAGGAAAATTATTATGAAGAAAGCAATATCAGTTCTTATGATAGCTGCATGTATGTTATGTATGGTGACAGCATGTGAAAAAAAGGATAAAAAGGGAAATGACACATCAGCAGCTCAGGAAACAGAAACAGATTGCACGGCAGCAGAGCGTGTGACCACAGAGCCGGAAGGTGAAATCACGATATCAGAGATGATAGATCAGAGGATTAAAGAGGAAGGAAAGATAATGATATATAGGATTCATTTTGGTCCGTCAAAGACTCCTTTGGAAATAACAGAGGATTTAAAAGTTAAGATTATCTCATATGATGGAGATAAACTAACAGGCTATAAGAATCCTGATGATTTCCTTATGGAGACCAGACTTGGTGACATAATACATAATAAAGTGGATTATTCAACATATAATATAGGCGCATATGGTGGAAACTGGAAGCGACATCGTTATGTGTCTGGTGGAGACGAAAAGTATGTGGAAGAAGAAGGCTATGTACAGCGCGAAATCACTACAGATGATTCGGGCGATAATACCCAGATGGAGACACTGTATATGTATTCAAAGGGAACTCTTTATACAAGAGAGGAGGAAAGTGAGGTATGGAATCAGACAGAGAAAGAGGACAGTCTAGATATAGTATCATTTGGAACATTTGAGAGGATAAAGCTGGATGGAAAAACATACATGACATTCTGCGTAAGAAATAATCTGGATTTGATAGAGTATGATATTATTCCGGACAATAAATTCACAGAGAACAAGACAGTTGTATATGACACTCCGGGAACAGAGAAAACCACAGTCAATACAGTGGATTACCTCAAAGAATACCAGGCGGTTCCCAAAGAAGAACTGGAGCAGATGATAGTTTTCCCGGGCAGTAAAAAAGCGGAAAGCTCACAGGCTGCAGATTAAATACGGTATGATTGCTTATGCAATTATATATAAAAATTATTTTAAGGAGGACATGAAAATGGCATCAGGACAGATCAGAATGACACCTGACACAATGAGAGAAAGGGCAGGAGAGTACAGGACAGAAGCAGATAATGTACAGAGCGTAATCGACAAGATGGACAGATTACTTGAAACCCTGCTCACAGAGTGGGAGGGCTCAGCATCAGAGGCATATGCCAACAAGTTTGCAGAGCTCAGACCTTCATTTGTAAAAGGAAAAGAGCTGATTGATGATATCGCAATGGCACTTGACAAGACTGCAGAGGCAGTAGAGTCAACCGATACACAGATAGCAAATCAGTTCAGCATGTAAAATTCATTCAATGCCAGATTCCACACCACAGGCTGTGGTGTGGAATTGTATTGTATTTGTATTGTGGTCATATTGTATTTATATTGTGGCTTTATTTCAAGAGCAGCAGAGCTGCTTTTAAAATAAGACCATAATTTTATACATTAACAGGAGGACAGAAAAGTCATGATAAAAAGCGGAGACAGTAAAGAAATAAGACTTAAGGAATTTAGCTATGCGCTGGAGAGAATGGAGAGTTTAAAATCAGGAAATGAGCTGACTAATAAGATAGTTGAAATACAGGGAACCCAGATACACAGCAAAGGAGACAGCGTGCCGGAAATAGAGAGCATAAATACTTTTCTGACAACGATTTCATTTGCCGTGGAGGATTTATTTAATAATACATATGAGGTATTGAATAATTCGCTAGAGCAGTATATAGCCTCTGATGAAGCGATTGGAAAATTATGGGAACAAATACAGAACGATAATGACGAAAAGGACAGTTCGGACCCATTCAAGGATGTAGTTATTAATTTTCAGTCAGGACATGATTATAGATTAAATGAGATATTAGGTGACGTTAAATTGAAAAAATAATCCGGAGAAATTACATCATGATGAGATTGTTTAGGGCTTTGTGCAACAGAGTAAAGGCATATATGAAGTACATTTTGGAAAATTGAGATAACAATAAATAGGCATGAATGCAACGCATACAGGAAGGAAAATTTATTATGAAGAAAGCAATATCAGTTCTTATGATAGCTGCATGTATGTTATGTATGGTGACAGCATGTGAAAAAAAGGATAAAAAGGGAAATGACACATCAGCAGCTCAGGAAACAGAAACAGATTGCACGGCAGCAGAGCGTGTGACCACAGAGCCGGAAGGTGAAATCACGATATCAGAGATGATAGATCAGAGGATTAAAGAGGAAGGAAAGATAATGATATATAGGATTCATTTTGGTCCGTCAAAGACTCCTTTGGAAATAACAGAGGATTTAAAAGTTAAGATTATCTCATATGATGGAGATAAACTAACAGGCTATAAGAATCCTGATGATTTCCTTATGGAGACCAGACTTGGTGACATAATACATAATAAAGTGGATTATTCAACATATAATATAGGCGCATATGGTGGAAACTGGAAGCGACATCGTTATGTGTCTGGTGGAGACGAAAAGTATGTGGAAGAAGAAGGCTATGTACAGCGCGAAATCACTACAGATGATTCGGGCGATAATACCCAGATGGAGACACTGTATATGTATTCAAAGGGAACTCTTTATACAAGAGAGGAGGAAAGTGAGGTATGGAATCAGACAGAGAAAGAGGACAGTCTAGATATAGTATCATTTGGAACATTTGAGAGGATAAAGCTGGATGGAAAAACATACATGACATTCTGCGTAAGAAATAATCTGGATTTGATAGAGTATGATATTATTCCGGACAATAAATTCACAGAGAACAAGACAGTTGTATATGACACTCCGGGAACAGAGAAAACCACAGTCAATACAGTGGATTACCTCAAAGAATACCAGGCGGTTCCCAAAGAGGAACTGGAGCAGATGATAGTTTTCCCGGGCAGCAAAAAAGAGGAAAGCTCACAGGCTGCAGATTAAATACGGTATGATTGCATATGCCAACAAGTTTGCAGAGCTCAGACCTTTATTTGTAAAAGTTTATCAGAACAAGAGGAGAAGCAATATGGCAAGTCTGTTAGAACGATTAAAATATATAATAGAAGATATTTTTGGAAAGAAAACCTATGCAGAATCTCAGAGAGATAAATATAAAAAAGTAGTAAGGAATTTGGAAAAAGAGTTAAAGAAAACAGACAATTTAAGTGATGTTATGGCTCAATTAGCAACAGATTACAATACAATGGAGATGAATCCGGATTCTGCTCAGGGAAAACTCAGCGACACTTTTGTAACAAAGGAAAGTGAAAATCGCGAGGCAGTAGAAAAACTGGGGGCTGATTTTAAAGAAATAATTGCAGAAGTAAAATCAAAATTGGAATTTGCAAGAGATGAATATAATTACTGGTGTGACGAAGCAAAACGTGAAGATGAGGAAATGAAGATATATCAGCAGCAATATTATGAAGAGGAAGAGAGAATAAGAAGAGAAGCTGCGGAGGAAGAGGCAAGGCGAAAAAGAGAAGCGTCATAGGTTGATTAGTTAGTTATGGGAAAGGAGAATGTATGCAGGATTTTAAAATGTCAGGAAGCAATATGAATGAACTGCTGACTAACATGAAAGCAATAAAGGAAAGAATAGATGATTCCTACGATGAATTGACCCGGCTTATGTTGCGTATTGAGAGTGATGAATTGTGGAAGGGAAAAGAAGAAACTACTTTTATGGCATATATGGGGCTGATGCAACAATATCATAAAAGTTTTTCAAAGGCTAACGGTGACAATCCGGTGCAGCAGGCAATCGATGCATTAAAATCTCATGGTGACAGAGTAGATGATTTTTATGATGAATTTCAGGAGTATAAGGATATGGAGGACATGTAATGAGATTTACGGAGCATGAAATGGTGTTTTTTAATAGTATTACAAAAGGAAATGATGTATTTGGAATTCCAATAAAATTCCGGACACAGAAAAGTCACGAAGAGGAAGTTAAAAAAACTATAAATGGATTGATAGAAAAGGGTGTGCTTGCATCTGAAACAGAATTGACGAAAATGGGATTTTTTCCGGCAAGAGCGTTGGAATGTTATAAAGAAAGCCGGAATCATATTATTATAAATTATTTACATATTGCACTTTTGGAACAAAGAGAGGCGATAGTGATTATTCCCTTGAAAAATAGAGAATATGAGATGTTACGGCTGCCGAGAGTCGCTGTCTTATATTTATTATTGAAAATATATCCGGTATTACAGACTGGAACAGTATCAGAAAAGGAGCTTTTACAGCTGCAAGACATTGATTCTTTTTTAAGAGAAGTAAAAGACTGCAAAGAGAATATCATGATAGGAGAATTTCAGGATAATGCATTAACAAAAGAATGGCTTTATTATTGGAAGAATAATCAGATATTTGAGTATGACCTGAATCGGCAGATAAAAAGAGAAGTGGGTGCAGTACAGGTAAGAAGAGAATTACTGAGACTTCTGGCAATTGATGAGGAGGTAAAAAATTATGCGTAGTAGCGTAGATACGGCCTGCAGCGGATCCTCAGAAGAAATAAAAATAGGTGCCGGTGTTTTGGATTATATAAGTGAATTGGGAAATATCCAGGCAAAGATTTTGGAGGCATATACCTATAGTGAACAGTGTGTACAAAATATAGAATCAGAGGATACATATCAGGGGGAGGCCAGAGAGGAGATGCTTGCATTTTTTAAATCCCTAGCCAGTAATATGCAGAAAATGACATTTTTGTATCAGGCGGCAGGAACGTACATTCAAAATGCTTATAATACTATGTATTATAATGAACAGCAGGTTGTGGAATGGGTCATTGGACAAATTGGAGGAAATGAATAAAAGTTATGGAAGAAGAAATAAAAAAAGCATACATGGATTGGAGTGAAAAAGGTGTAAGCTATTTAAATTGTATGTATGTGTATGATATAATGATGGATGTGGACGAGGCACTGCAGACCTGTGATACCATTTTAGATGAAATTGACCTGGGAATTGACTATACATCTAGGAAAAAGGATATTGACAGGCTTTTAGAGGGGCATGGAACCCTTCACCGTTATATTGATGTCTTAAATTGTTACGTGGATGATAAGCTGGATCAGCCTTTAAAGAAAGATTTCAAGAAAAATGCTACAGAAACAATCAGCCGAATCCATCTGGAAGCCTTTGAGGTAGATAATACGCTGGGACTGACAGAAAATAATTACATAACCGGTGGAATGGGATATGCCGGAACCATGGTAGAACAGGAAAAAGCAAAGCTGACTTTTGCAGATTTTATTGGAACTTCTGACGGAAAGGCGGATGGAAATGGGCTTCATATGGCATATACCAATGGAAGTGTAGAAGATTTTGCAAGTATCTTTGCAGCACAGTATGAGGCAATGAAAGCATCTGGAGCTTTGGGAGAAGACAATAATCTTACCCAACAGGAATTTTTGGAGCAGTTTTATAGGCAGGGAGAATTTACCCATGATAGCAGTAACCCATTTTTAAACTTTGTTTCGTCCGTATTGGATATCACAATTATCAAACCTATCATAGAGGCATGTACCGGAGAAGATTTGATAACCGGAGAAGACTTGACAGACATGGAACGTGGACTTAAAGTGGTTTTTGCAGTGGTGGATTTGGTTACACTTGGAGGAGCCATTGCAGCAACAAAGTTCTCGGAAATGGGATTAAAAGAAGGACTTAAGGCATTTGGAAAAACAGCCCTGATAGACTTTGCGGGAAATACAGCAGCCTGTGGTGTGGGAGCACTGGGAGAAACCTTTGACTGGCCGGTGCCTATAACAATGATGCTGAGTCTTGCAGCAGGAATCACGGTAAGTATTTCGGGAAATAAGCTGTTATTTAAAAATGCAGATGGGATAGAGATTGGGTCGAAGACGCTGAGCGATGCTGAGGGTAAAAAAATCGGGGATGTGTTGGATGAAGGACTAGATATAAATTTTGTTAGCGAAGATCTTAATAATATATTAAAAAACAAGGGAGTAACGTTGGAAGAATTTAATGCATTACGATTACGGGATGTTTCAACATTGTCTGAAGAAGAAAGAGTAATGCTTAGGGAAATAGGGGAACAGCTAACAGAGGATGAGAGACTAAAACTTATTGGAAAAAGTACATGGGATAAAATTGTTAATTCGATTAGTAGTGAGGATTTGAAAAAAATCCAAGGCTGGAAAAACCCTCCAAGTGAAGAAGTGTACTTAAAAAATAAAAAAGTATTTGATAATCCTAAATATTATAATCAAACAACAGGAGAACCTATTTGGCCAGGACAAAATGGAGACCCTAATATAGATGGATTCCTTAATGGAAAATATGAAGATACAAAGTTAAGACCAGGAGAGCAAATAGACCGTTATGGTGGTAATAATGGAACATTTTTTGGAGATGAGGGAACTTCAATTCCGGAAAGGGCAATGGCTCCAAATTCGGATTTTTCAAAATACAATAAGTATGTAGTAGCGAGAGAGATGCCTGTTCGTAAGGGGAAAATTGCACCATGGTTTGATCAACCAGGAGGTGGAATACAGTATCAGATAGATCCAGGCTTTGTAGAAACAATAAGAGCTAAATTGAAATTGGGGGAAACATTTATAGATGGATTGGTTCGTATGGGATATTTAAAACGTATATAGGAGAGAAGAATGAGTATTAATTTAAAAAAAGTATATTTTAAAAAGTTAGAAGAATATGTCGGAAAAAAATTAAATATTGTTTCAAATGAAAATGAAATAACAATTATATATGATGTTGAGACATCTTATGTCTTGCAAGAAGAAAAAGAAATATTTTATTTTTATTGCATACAAAGGAATGAGCGCATAAAAATAGCTGAATATTATTCAGAAAAAGAAATGGAAACAAATTTTGCAATTGCAATAAAAGGTTTTTTTAGTGAAGGAATAGATTACAGTGGTTCCGAGGAAATAGAAGGTGTGGTAAAACTTTCGGATGTTAATGAAATAATGAAGTTACATATCGGTGAAAGTTATTACTCAATTATGAATCCACAAAAATTAAAAATTAATCTAGAAGAAAAAGGGTCAAATAAATATAATATTTATTTGCTTGGACCAAATGGTGAATGTGAGTATATCGAAGAAAATGAAGAAGCTCCGTTTGTGTTTGAGAGGTTTTATAATGAAGCGGTGTATTTAAAAGTGATATTAGAACGAGTTAGAGGGTATGAAGCAATATTTGAAGAAACATTAAGTGAAAAAGAGATATATGATATTATTAAGTAAAGTGTGTCGTAATTGATGAGAACAAGTGACATAGGAGGTTCAGAAAAAACTTAAAAAATGCAGAAATAGGAAATAGTGGAGGAAAGTATAATGACAGTAGAAGAAGTGAAAAAGATTATTGATGAAGAGAGTTTAAAAGGAGGAAATCTGTTTGAAAAAAGGGAAAATAAAGAGAATGAAATGGTAATTATGAATGTTGCAGAGCAATGGTTGGTATATGCAACTGATGAGAGAGCAAGTAAAATAACAGGTTCAGAAAAAAAGTTTAAAACAGAGGAAGAGGCATTAGATAATTTTATTACAAGATTAAGGGCATTAAATGTATTAAAAAACTGAGGTAATTTACGGAAGTAATACGTTTAATGGTTCAGTTATCTACGGAAGTAAAATTACGCTTTATACACGCAATGTGCTTTTAACATTACCAACCTAAAAATTGACATAAAAATGCAAATACGATAAAATTTTGCGTATAAAAGGGCACACTTATGGAAACGTAAGGTCGCAAAGCTAGAGTCTAACACGGAGTAACATTTATGTAATGACAGATCGGCTGCAACATCCGGTAATATCGGACGCTGCAGCCTTTTTGTATATAAAATTTTACTAAAAGCCTGCTAATAAAAAGTCAATAGTAAAATGAATTATTTTTATGATTGTGATTTTGGGCACAAGTTTTGAACCGCCATATTTGCCGGTTTGAAGAAAAATGAGTTTAGACTTGGTTATTGCTCTAAATTACGGATGCATTCCTTGACCTTGCCGTAATAGATACGCAGGAACTTATTAGCCCCAGCAGTCATGTAAACATAGTAAGGCTTTCCTTCTGCACGCTTCTTGACAAGAAATTGATATACCTTATCATCTTCAGGAGCTGTTTGAAGCAGTGTAGACATGATTTGAAACAAAGTCTTTCTTAGACGGTTGGAACCGCATTTAGATGCTTTATTACTCTTTGAATTGTGGGTGCCTGACTGATCCACACCTGGGTCTACTCCGGCAAAAGCAGTCAATGCTTCACGATGTGAGAAATTGGAAATATCACCTATTTCTGCTATAAGCTGGGGACCAAAAGTTTTTCCCACGCCATACATGCCCATTACCGTTGCGTATTCGGGCAGAGTAGAAGCAAGTTCATTCATCTTTGAACGTAGTTCTTCTACATGGGAAGAAGCAAGATTAAGCTGCTGAATGCTTTGCTGAATAAGCAGTTTATAAGACGCTTCTTTTGGAAAGACAGCAATAAGGTCTTTGGATGCAAGAAATAGTTCCGCTGGTTTTGCTGGTTGGAAATTATAGTGATGCTTTTTACAGAATGCTTGATAGCGTTCCGTGAATGTTTTTAATCCAATTTTGCGGACACAATCCACATGCCAGAATGAGTAAGCATAATCCACCCATTTTTCACTGCCATCATCGCGGACAGGGCTGTCAAAGAGTTTATTGACACCAGGATAGGTATTATCCAATAGTGCAATCAGGTTAGCCTTAGCGGCAACCTTTTGCTTCATGAAGAAGCTGAATTGTGAGTTTAAAGTTTTTAATTGAGTACGTGTATTATCCATACTTGAATACTGTCGCAGTTCTATCCAGTTGTCAAGAGTATAGCGTGCAATCTTCTTCGCATCAGCAGGGTCGGATTTGACTTTGCGGATGGAGTTGTTGCCAAAGTTCTTGATCAGATGTGGATTGACAGCACTGACAAACAAACCGGCTTCAGAAAGAGTTTTTACCACTGGTTCATGGTAACGCCCGGTGCATTCCAAAACAACACGGGTTTCACCTTCCAGACTGCCAATATATTTGGCAAGCTCATCCAGTTCACTGGATGTGTGATTAACATTAAAAGGCTTACGAATAATAACACCTGCTGGTTGCAGGACGGCGACGGTGCTCTTGCCTTTTGATACATCAATACCTACTGCGTTGTACATTCTCGTACCTCCGAAAGTGAATTTGTATGGTGTCCAGCTATTTCTCATTGCTTATTCAATCTCCTGGGGTATCAAACGGACGTGCACAGGGCAGTCCAACCTGCATAAATCGAACGGCTGCAAATGATAGGCTGGCTGACTGGCTTTCATACGGACGTCTATTGAGTCCAAGGAGAATACTGTCAGACCGATACCTCATCATTGTACAGCTTTAGCAATAAGAGGGATAGAACCCAACTGGCTGTTGGGGTATCTAAACCCTACACTTATATATTAGGAGGAGATTATAGTAGATTGGCTTCATATAAAGGAAAAGCAGCAGTTGAAGGATGGGGGAAAGGAGGAGCAATACAGTATGAACTTTCGTCAACGGTAGAATTAGAAAGATTAGGATTATTAAGAGAAATAAACTAGTATGGAGGTCAGAAGATGAAAATAGAGGATGCAAGAAAAATAATACAAGAGGAAAGTCTTCAAGGTTACAATTTATGCGAAGAACGAGAAAATAGAGAAAATGAAGTAGTGCTTAAGAAAGAAAATGAAAAATGGATAGTATATGTGACGGATGAACGTGCTAGTAAAATTACTAACTCAGTTGATAAGTATAATACGGAAACGGAAGCAATAGAGGATTTTATAGAAAGGTTGCGGGCAGATAAAGTACTATGCGAGTTGTAAAAGAAATAGTATTTACATAATTGAAAAATGTTGTTACACGCAATGTGCTTTTAACATTACCAACCTAAAAATTGACGTAATAATGTAAAGAGGAGCATCGTAATGGAAGATAGTGAAAAGGTTATTGTAAATTTTGTGAATGAAAATAATGGAAAGAGACATGAATTGGAAATCCCCTTGAATATAACAGCCAAAGCTCTGGTGACTGCATTAAACAAAGCATATAATCTGCAAATTGATGAAGCCAATGAGAATGAATGTTATATGGCCTGTGAGCAGCCAATTGCATTTTTGAAAGGAAACAGGATGCTTGAGGATTTTGGTGTTAGGAATGGTTCGACAATTATATTTGGGAGAAAATGAAAATGGAAAATTATGGATGGTCAATAGAATTAAATCCGGGATATGTTCTGATAATAGGGAATGCACCTGATGCACATATACAGCTTGACAGTGCATATGGTAGAGCTGTGAGAGTAGGATTGCAGGTGAAAGATGATATATCATGTGCTATGTTATCGGAATATAGTTCGTCATACAACACATTAGTAAATGGAAAAAGTATTCAAAGGATTGCAACAGTAAAAAATCATGATTTCATATCAATAGGAGATTTTACTGCATATTACAATAATGGAAAAATTTTCTTTGATTATGGAGCTATCAGAACAAATGGAGTTGAGGTCAGACCGGAGAGCTTGGATATACATACAACATATCCTGTCTTTATTCGTAATACGCGAATACAGGCAAAAAGAGATAAAACTCCAATAGAAATATTAGATCCGGGTACTATTCCGACAAAACCAGAACTCAATCTGGTTACTTCATTGATGCCTTCGATTATTATGTTTGCTCTGGTAGTGCTGCTTAGAGGAGTGATGAGCAAGTCAAATGGAGCTTTTGTTGCATTTAGTATATGTTCCATGGGTGTTGGAGTCTTTACATCCATATTTGGTATTATAAATAAACAAAAGAAGTATAAGAAAGACCTTGTAAAACGAAGAGACACATATCTTGAATACATAGCAAAAAAACGTAATGAGATAGAAGCTGCAAGAAGAGAGGAGTTAGATTGTCTAAACGCTCAGTATTATAGCATAGAGCAGGATATTGAACATATAGAGAATTTTGACCCGGTATTATTTGATCGTATATCTACAGATGAAGATTTCCTTGAAGTGTATCTGGGGAGGGGAAACGTTGAGTCATTGCGACAGGTAGACTATAAAAAACAAGAGAAACTTGAGGTTGGAGATGATCTTAGCAGTCTGCCTGAGCATGTGGCAGGAGAATATATGGATATTGAAAAGGCGCCGGTTGTGATGAGTCTGAAGGATGCTAATGCGGTGGGGGTTGTCGGAGATGCGGATTCGTTGTATTCGATGATGAAGAATATGATTATGGATATTATCAGCAGACAGTATTATGGTGATATCTGTATATATGCATTACTTGATGATAATATCGGAAAGTATAATTGGCTTAGGGGAATAAAAGCTTTGAATAGCTCGAATGGCAATAGAAATATAGTTTGCGATCAGGAAAGCAAAAACAGAGTATTTGAAAATTTGTATAAAGAGCTTTCTATACGTAAAGATGAAAAAGTACATGGCAGATTTAATATAATAATTGTAATGCAGGACTATGGCATAAAGAGTCATCCTATTTCAAAATTTATAGAGCATGCATCAGAGCTCGATACTGTTTTTATATTTTTTGAATCAAAGCCGTCTTTGCTGCCATTATATTGCAGCCGAATAATTGATATATTCGACAATGAGAGTGCCATGATATATGATTCGGTCAATAAGACGCAAAAGAAATATTTTGAGTATGAGAATATACCTGATTGGCGTGTACAGAAGGCGGTCAGCATTTTGGAACCTGTGGAGTGTGAAGAAATAAGCCTGGCAGGCTCTTTGCGTAAGAACATATCTTTGTTTGAGCTGCTTGGAATCAACTCGGTGCAGGCATTGAATTTGAAGGAGAGATGGAATTCATCAAAAATATATGAAACAATGGCAGTTCCGTTGGGAGTAAATGTGAAGGATGAGATTGTTTATCTAAATCTGCATGAGAAATTTCACGGCCCGCATGGACTTGTGGCAGGAACAACAGGCTCAGGAAAAAGTGAGATTTTGCAGACGTTTATACTTGGGGCAGCAACGCTATTTCATCCGTATGAAATAGGTTTTGTGATAATTGATTTTAAGGGTGGAGGAATGGTTAATCAGTTTAGAAAGCTGCCTCATTTGATTGGTGCCATAACAAACATTGATGGAAAGGCAATAGACAGATCACTCAGGTCAATAAAGGCTGAACTGCTGAAAAGACAGAATCTGTTTGCACAGCTCAATGTTAATCATATAGATAAATATATAAAGGCATATAAAGAGGGACAAGCAAAAGTGGCATTACCACACCTTGTCATTATTGTAGATGAGTTTGCTGAGTTAAAGGCAGAGCAGCCGGAATTTATGAAGGAGCTGATTAGTGCAGCCAGAATAGGACGAAGCCTGGGAGTTCACCTGATACTGGCAACACAAAAACCGGCAGGACAGGTTAATGACCAGATTTGGAGTAATTCAAAGTTTAAATTGTGTCTTAAAGTACAGACGCAGGAGGATAGTAATGAAGTCTTGAAATCTCCTTTAGCCGCAGAAATAAAAGAACCGGGCCGGGCTTATTTGCAGGTCGGAAATAATGAGATATTTGAATTGTTCCAGTCGGGATATTCTGGCAGCCCCGAGAGCATAAATGGTGAAGATGATACACCGTTTGATATATATGAACTTGATTTTTCGGGAAAAAAGAATTTGGTATATAAGCATAAGCTCGAGAATTCAGAGCAGTCAAGGTCACAATTGGAGGCGGTTGTCGAATATGTAGATAAATACTGTAAAGCCGATGGAGTAAAAAAACTGCCGGATATATGTCTGCCTGCGCTGGAAGAAGTGATAGTATATGATGCTGAACTGGCACATAATGATACCCCTCTTTCTATGACTGCTGTAATAGGAATATACGACGATCCGGACAGGCAGAGACAGGGGCGGACAGTAATAGAGATAGGTAACAAAAATACTATTATCATAGGAGCATCGCAGTTTGGCAAGACCAATCTTCTCGAATTGATAGTGAGGAATCTGGCAGAAAACTATTCACCGGAAGAGCTTAGCATATATATTATTGATTTTGCATCAATGGTACTTAAAAATTTTGAGAAGCTGGCTCATGTAGGAGGTGTAGTATGCCCATCTGACGATGAAAGGTTGAAGAATCTGTTTAAATATCTGAGTGAACAGATAGAAGAAAGGCGTGAAAGACTGCTTGAAGCGGGAGTAAGCTCATACACATCATATCGCGAGGCGGGATTTACAGATATACCTCAGATAGTGGTACTCATAGACAATTATACTGCATTAAAAGAACTGTATCTGCAGGATAGTGACATACTGCTCAATCTGTGCAGAGAAGGTGGCTCTGTAGGAATAAGTTTCATTATTTCAAATTTACAGACAACAGGACTGGGATATAAGTATCTGGCAAACTTTTCCGGCAGAATAGCTATGTTTTGTAATGAATCAAGTGAGTATATGACTCTTTATGGAAGCTGTAAACTCAGACCGGATGAGACTGCTGGCAGGTGCCTGACAGAAATTGATGGGGAAATATACGAGTGCCAGACATTTTTAGCGTTTGAGGGAACTAAGGAAATTGAACGTGTTAATAATATGCATGCATTTGTAGATCAGATAAATGCTGTATATGGGAATATCACTGCTGACAAGATACCGGAAATTCCTGAATTGCTCACACCGGATTATGTGGATCACACATTCAGAAGAAAAAATGATGAGAACATTATAGGAATTGCATACGACACAGTCGCCCCGGTTTACACAGATCATAATAAATGCAATATCATAACTATCTCCGGAGCTGATAATATGGGCAGAACAAATTTTATAAAATATTTTGCGTTGCAGATGTTAAACAGTGAAATAGATACTCATATATATATATCTGATGATTTCAGGCGCAAGCTGTCTGATATCGGTCAGGAAAATGTAAGCTATGATCTGGATCCTGATGAATTTATACAGAAAATAATAATGATAGAGGTTCTCTTAGAGGAAAAATATAAGAGACTCATCCATCAGGAAAATCCGGAAAAAGAAATCACCCTGATTATAATAAACAGTCAGGAGGTATATACAGCGATATCAGATAGCAAGGATGCTCTTAATGCTCTTAAAAATATTATGGGCAAATATAAGGTATTAAATGTGTATCTCCTGTTTGGGGCAGTACCAAATGCACAGATAGCATATGGTTCGCCTGATATATATAAAATGATGAAGGAGACTAAAAGCATACTGTTTTTTGATAACCTGGATAATTGCAAGATAGTGGATATACCGCTGGCTATAAAGAGAAAGAATCAAAAGAAAATCGAACCGGGTGATGCATATTATATATTTGAGGATGAAGTCAGCAAGGTAAGGATACCACTGGTTTCAGATTAAATACGGTATATTAGCACCTCATAGTGAAGGGGCAGTAATGATAACGATAATGTTAGAGTTGCAATAGAAATTACGGTGAGAGTTATATAGGTGTAGAACGTATGGAATTATAAAAAACATTAAAGCTAATGTAGAAAAAATGAAGAATATTATTATGAGGGAAAATTTCCAAAACAGCTCTGATAGATTTTGTGGGAAATGATAAAGCACTCTATGCCTGCGTTTGAAAAGATATACAAAAAATATAATAAATAATAGTTGATTATAACGAATAAAAAATACGCAAATGCCGAAAATTGTCTAAAATTATACAGTTTTCGGCATTTTCAATGTATACTTTTTACAAAATCCGTGGAAAAGGGCTCCGTGTGACCGTTGTGTGACCAAAGAGGTGTATAATCTTATTCAAGAGGAAAACGTATAAATAAAATATGAGGATAAGAACGCGTGCTTTGAGATAAGGAGCCGGAATATAATAGATTGTCACAGAGCATACATAGGGACGAAAATGGAATTAAAGCCAGAAGCATTTAAAGGGAAAATGTTTAAGGTAAATGAACGGAAAAATTTTTTTGAAAAAAATTAAAAAAGTACTTGCATTATTCGTTTGACCATGATATTATAATACACGGTTCGTTGGTCAAGCGGTTAAGACGCCGCCCTCTCACGGCGGAAACACGGGTTCGATTCCCGTACGGACTGCTAAGTATTTAAAGCCGGTACATTCATGGAAGCATGATGTACCGGCTTTTTCGTTGTATATATTCATATGAGGCAGAGCTATTTATGAGCAGCTGCAGCTACTGCATGTTTTTATTATAAAAGTATGGTATAACATGAATATTTCTCAATAAGGAAATATGCCCTTGCAATATACCCCACCGGGGTATATAATGCTCTTGAAGACAGATACCCATAAGGGGTATGGTTAGACGCGTAAAACAAATGCATAATGCGGAACAAAGAACAAATGGAGGTACCCATGACAGAAAAAGAAACCAAATGCTGTTGCTGCAACCGCAAAAAAGAGCGGTCAGAGCAGGAATATAAGGATCTCATCAACAGACTTAGCCGTATAGAGGGGCAGATCCGTGGAATCAAGCGTATGCTGGATGAGGATTGCTACTGCCCTGACATCATCACACAGGTGGCGGCCGCAAATGCTGCGCTCAACAGCTTCAATAAAGTCCTTTTGGCCAATCATATAAAGACGTGTGTGGCAGATGACATAAGAGCCGGCAAGGATGAGACAATAGATGAGCTTTTGAACACACTGCAGAAGTTTATGAAGTAGTATTATAAGAAGGCGGGTATAAAAATGAGTACAATAATCACAATATTAATAATAGCAATAATTGCCGCTCTGGTGATTGTGGGCTTAAAGGAGACTATTAAGCATTCAAAGGGCGAGGGCGCCTGCTGTGGCGGTGGAGCCATGAAGGAGGACGAGGAAGCCACAGTACAGCTTACAGGCGAGATAGTCACGAGAGTAGATGTGCACATAGACGGAATGCACTGCATGAACTGCAAGAACTCAGTCACACGCTCGCTTCAGAAGATGAGCGGAGTATCGGCAGATGTGGATTTAAAGCATGGCGTGGCACATGTTGAGGCAACCAGAGAGCTAAGCGATGAGGAAATCACATTTGCCATCGAAAGACTGGATTTCAAGGTGACAGGAATTGAGAGATTTTAGAAAAGGCTTCTGAATAGTTAGATTCGAATAGTAGAAAGAAGGAAATACAGACAGTATGAAGCAATATACAGTTACAGGAATGAGCTGTGCGGCATGCTCTGCCAGAGTGGAAAAGGCGGTCTCTAAGGTTGATGGTGTGACGAGCTGCTCTGTCAGCCTTTTGACCAACTCGATGGGAGTCGAGGGAAGCGCGACAGATGCGCAGATAGTGGAGGCAGTAGAGCAGGCGGGCTATGGAGCGAGTCCCAAAGGCACAGCAACAGAATTGGAAAATGACAAAGCGAATAACAGCTTAGAGCAGCTAAAGGCAGCGCAGGATGCGCTTGTAGACAGGGAGACACCGAAGCTTGTAAACAGGCTTATAGCATCGCTCATATTCTTAGTTGTTCTCATGTATTTTTCCATGGGACATATGATGTGGGGCTGGCCGTTGCCTGAGTTTTTCAATGGAAACCATGTGGCTATGGGGCTTTTGCAGCTTCTGCTTACAGTGGCGGTAATGGTCATAAACCAGAAGTTTTTTATCAGTGGCTTTAAGGGCTTGATTCATGGCGCTCCCAACATGGATACGCTTGTTGCGCTTGGCTCTGCGGCATCGTTTGGATACAGCGTGTATGCACTTTTTGCCATGACAGCTGCGCAGGTGAATGGCGATATGGATGCGGTCATGTCATATATGCATGAGTTTTATTTTGAATCCGCAGCCATGATTTTGGCACTGATTACTGTCGGAAAAATGCTTGAAGCGCACTCAAAGGGCAAAACAACAGACGCCTTAAAGAGCCTGATGCAGCTTGCCCCAAAGACAGCAACTGTTGTAAGGGATGGCGTGGAGCAGGAAATTTCTGTGGATGCAGTGAAAAAGGGCGATATTTACGTGGTCAGACCGGGGGAAAATATCCCTGTGGACGGTCAAATAATAGATGGAACAACCGCTGTCAACGAATCGGCACTCACAGGAGAGAGCATCCCTGTGGATAAGCAGCCGAAAGATGCAGTAAGCGCTGCCACAGTGAATCAGTCAGGCTTTATAAAATGCCGCGCAACGAGAGTAGGCGAAGACACCACACTCTCACAGATTATACAGATGGTTTCTGATGCCGCAGCGACAAAGGCACCTATTGCAAAAATCGCTGACAGGGTATCGGGAGTATTTGTGCCGGCGGTTATCACAATTGCAATCATTACAATAATAGCATGGCTTATAGCCGGTGAGACCGTGGGCTTTGCGCTTGCCAGAGGCATTTCGGTGCTCGTGATAAGCTGTCCGTGTGCACTTGGACTGGCAACTCCTGTTGCGATAATGGTAGGAAATGGAAAGGGCGCAAAGAGCGGTATACTCTTCAAGACAGCGGCAAGCCTTGAGGCAACAGGCCGCACACAGATTGTGGCTCTTGATAAGACAGGCACCATAACAAGCGGTGAGCCGAAGGTGACGGATATCGTGCCGGATGAGACATTTTTTGAGGAAACCGGCAAGCATGCCGGTGAGTGTCATCGTAAGGCAGACGATTTAACCCCGTACTCATCAACAGATAAAGCACTGTGGTCAAGGAAGCTTCTTGCAATAGCTGCATCAGTCGAGGCCAAGAGCGAGCATCCGCTTGCAAAAGCCATTATGGAGCGCGCTAAAACGGATGAAATCGCTGTCGCAGAGGTGACGGATTTTAGCGCTGTTGTAGGAAATGGTCTGACTGCAATACTTGCAGGCAAAATGATAAAAGCAGGAAATCTTGCTTTTGTCAGCAAATTTGTAAAAGTGTCAGATGATATGCGCGCGAAAGCTGTCGAATTTTCAAAGGAAGGAAAAACTCCTCTGTTCTTTGCCGCAGATGACAGGCTTTGCGGTATCATAGCCGTTGCAGATACAATAAAGGAGGACAGTCCGGAAGCTGTCAGACAGCTTAAAAATATGGGTATCAGAGTTGTTATGCTCACCGGTGACAACGAGCAGACTGCCAATGCCATTGGAAAGCAGGCGGGAGTGGACGAAGTCATCGCAGGTGTGCTTCCGGATGGTAAGGAGGCTGTCATAAGGAAGCTAAAAAAACAGGGCAGGGTAGCCATGGTTGGTGACGGAATCAATGATGCACCGGCGCTCACACGTGCGGATATGGGAATTGCAATCGGCGCGGGAAGTGATGTGGCAATAGATGCAGCGGATGTTGTCCTGATGAAGAGCCGCCTGATAGATGTACCGGCAGCAGTGCGGTTAAGCCGTGCTACATTGACAAATATACACGAAAACCTGTTCTGGGCATTTTTCTATAATGTAATAGGTATTCCACTTGCGGCCGGTTTGTGGTATCCTTTATTAGGATGGAAGCTCAATCCGATGTTTGGAGCGGCGGCGATGAGCCTGTCGAGCTTCTGCGTTGTTACCAATGCCCTGCGGCTGAATCTGTGCAGGGTGTATGATCCTAAGCATGACAGAAAAGCAACATCAGATAGAAAAAACAAAACAGATAAACCAAATGAAAGTGAGGAAAAATCAATGACAAAGACAATGAATATCGAAGGAATGATGTGCGGCCACTGCGAGGCAAGAGTAAAGAAGGCACTCGAGGCGCTTGATGCAGTTAGTGAGGCAGCAGTAAGCCATGAGAGCGGAACTGCAGTAGTGACATTAAGCTCTGACATTTCCGATGAGAAATTAAAGGAGACTGTAGAGGCTGAGGACTACAAGGTTACATCAATTCAGTAATCAGTCAGACAGTATAACAATATGAAGAAATATATAGCATTGGTATTGGCTGCAGTGCTGGTGCTTGGGATTTTTACAGGATGTGGTAACAAGGGCAACAAGGAGACAGAATCACAGACGGATGAGAAAGTCACTGAGTCGGTGAATTCTGCAGAAAATAATACTGAGGACAGTACGCAAAGCAGTACAGAAAATCAGAATGTGGCTGACACAGAGCAGCTCACCACAGAAAACGGACAGGAGAGCTCAGTTCTTGCCTGTCCGTCAGTAAACGGTAAGCTGCATGTGGAGGGCAGCAAGCTCGTTGATCAAAATAACAACGAGGTGCAGCTTCGCGGAGTCAGCACACACGGTCTTGCGTGGTATCCACAGTATGTGACCAATGATTGCTTTGCCACGCTGAAAAGCTTTGGAGCAAACGTGGTGAGGCTCGCCATGTACACTTACGAAAGCGGTGGCTACTGCACAGATGGTGACAGGCAGCAGCTTGAGACACTTGTGCAAAACGGCGTGCAGTACGCACTAAACAATGACATGTATGTCATCATCGACTGGCATGTGCTAAACGAGGGCAATCCAAACCGCTACAGTGATGTGGCAAAGACATTTTTTGCCAAAATGGCACAGCAGTATGCCTCATACAACAACGTGATTTACGAGATTTGCAATGAGCCGTGCAAAGGTGCGACATGGGGAGATGTGAAGTTTTACGCCAGCGAGGTCATTCCGTCAATCAGAAGCTACGACAAGGATGCAGTCATACTGATAGGCACACCTAACTGGAGCCAGGATGTGGATGAGGCAGTCAAGGACCTTGTCACAGGCTATGATAATATCATGTATACACTGCATTTCTATGCCGCAACCCACAAGGAGGACTTGCAAAACAAGCTAAAATCGGCGGCAGATGCCGGACTGCCGATATTTGTATCAGAGTTTGGCATCTGCAGCGCCGACGGAAACGGTCAGGTGGACATAGATTCCGCAAACAGCTGGATCAGCCTGCTCGACAGCTACGGCATCAGCTATGTGTGCTGGAATCTGTCCAATAAGGACGAAAAATCAGCGCTTCTAACACCTGCCTGCGATAAGACAAGCGGCTTTACCTATGAGGATCTAAGTGATGAGGGCAAGTGGCTGTACGGTGTGCTCACAAGTCATGTGACACCGGTCTTGAATTAACGAAAAGCCTCAGATGTACGGAAAACGGCGCACCTGCTAATGCAGGGATAGAAGCATCCATGCACTCAGCCGGCATGCACATGAGGCAGATGCAGATACTTCTCTCTGGTGGCAAGTCCGCCGCGAATATGGCGCTCGGACTTGTTGATATCGAGAATGTGACGCGCTTTTGCGGCAAGCTCCGGGTCTATGCGAAGCAGCCTGTCAGCATCCGTGATATCCTTGTGCACAGTGGATTTGCTGATGCCAAACTGCTTTGCAGCCTGACGCACCGTGGCATTGTTTTCAACTATGTAGTTGGCGATTTCCACCGCCCTTGTCTCAATATATGATTTCAAAAAATACTCCTGCATATTCTGTTGTTACAGTTTATGCAGGAGTATTTTTAATATTACACACAGGTTGTAATTCTATTTACGCTTTTCGTAATATAATAAGAAAACAGTTTCTTAACCGCAGGAAAGCGGTATCTTAAGTGAATTAAGCGTATGCGGATGCGATGAGCTCAATACATTTATCGTATCCAAGCACAGAGCTGTTTAGCACCAGGTCATAATTTTTTCTGTTGCCCCACTCCTTGTCGGTGAAGTATCGGTAATTTACCGAGCGCTTCTTATCGACATCCTTTAGCAGCTTTTTGACCTCGTCATCGCTCTTATGGTAGAGCTTTTTTATTCTTGCAGCCTTCTCAGGCTTATTTCCCTCTATAAAAACATTCAGCACATCATCCCTGTCAGAAAGAATGTAGTCTGCGCAACGTCCTACAATAACGCATGGCTCTTTTTGCGCAATATCCTTGATGAGTTTCTGCTGAATATTGAAAATCTGGTCGGAAAGAGAAACTCCTGTGATGTCGCGCCCCACAAATGCATACGAAAAAATACTTCCGGCAGGTGCATATTCGCCTTGGTTTGCGACAATCTGCTCAGAGATACCGAGCTCCTTTGCCACATGCTCAATTATTTTTTTATCGTAAAACTCAATGCCGCATTTTTGAGCAATCTGCTCGCCGATAAAGCGACCGCCACTGCCAAACTCTCGGCTTATAGTGATTATTTTAAAACTCATGATGAAACCTCCCAGCCTATAAAAGTGTTTATAATTCATTATAACGTAATTGCACATAAAATCAAAACAGAAATTTATTAAAATCGCTTGCAGATAAGCACTCCGTAATCTATAATGACATAAGAAAACATGTTGCTTTTACGTAATCAATGAGATGGCAGCAGATAACATATGTTATGTTTTTGTTATTGTTTACACCACAGTGTGGCAAACAGCAATTACGTGACGTTTCAAAGATTGTAAAACAGCAGCATAGCGAATAAACAATTAGGAGGAAAACATGGATCAGGAAAAGGTCATAGTCATAGACTTTGGTGGTCAGTACAATCAGCTTGTTGCGCGCCGTGTCCGCGAGTGCAACGTGTACTGTGAGATTTACTCATACAAAATAGACATTGAGAAAATCAAAGAAATGAATCCAAAGGGCATCATCCTTACAGGAGGTCCAAACAGCTGTTATGAAGAGGATTCTCCATCATACCGGAAAGAGCTGTTTGAGCTGGGAATACCGGTGCTTGGCATCTGCTATGGTGCACAGCTTATGATGCATAAATTAGGCGGAAAGGTAATCACACCGGAGGTTGGAGAGTATGGAAAGACAGAAATCACATATTCTGCAAACGGCGTGATGTTCAAGGATCTGCCATCAGAATCAGTATGCTGGATGAGTCATTTCGACAGAATTGCAGAGGCTGCACCGGGCTTTGAGGTAGTTGCGCACACTGCAGACTGTCCAATAGCCGCAACACAGAATGTTGAGAAGAAATTATATGCAGTACAGTTCCATCCGGAGGTACTTCACACCAAGAACGGAACACAGATGATTTACAATTTCGTCCGTGGCGTATGTGGATGTGCAGGCACATGGAAGATGGATTCATTCGTCAAAAACACAATCGAAGAAATCAGAGAGCAGGTCGGTGATGGCAAAGTGCTCCTTGCACTTTCGGGTGGAGTAGACTCATCAGTGCTCGCAGCACTCCTTGCCAAGGCAATCGGCAAGCAGCTCACCTGCGTATTCGTAGACCACGGACTTCTCCGCAAGAACGAGGGCGATGAGGTAGAGGGCGTATTCGGCAAAGGCGGTTCATTCGACATCAACTTTGTCCGCGTCAACGCACAGGAGCGCTACTACAGCAAGCTTGCAGGCGTCACAGAGCCTGAGCGCAAGCGTAAAATCATCGGTGAGGAATTCATCCGTGTATTCGAGGAAGAAGCTAAGAAAATCGGAAAGGTTGACTTCCTTGCGCAGGGAACCATCTATCCGGACGTAGTGGAGAGTGGACTCGGCGGAGAATCTGCAGTCATCAAATCACACCACAACGTAGGAGGTCTCCCGGAGCATGTCGATTTCAAGGATATCGTGGAGCCACTCAGAAACCTCTTCAAGGATGAGGTACGCAAGGTCGGACTGGAGCTTGGATTACCTGACTATCTCGTATTCCGTCAGCCATTCCCAGGCCCAGGCCTTGGAATCCGTATCATCGGCGAAGTAACAGCCGAAAAGGTACGCATTGTCCAGGATGCAGACTGGATTTACAGAAGCGAAGTGGAAAAGGCAGCAAAAGAGTACAAAGAGGCCCACGGCGAGGAACCATCATGGATGCCAAACCAGTACTTTGCAGCCCTTACCAACATGCGTTCAGTAGGTGTCATGGGTGATGAGAGAACATATGATTATGCCGTTGCAGTCCGTGCAGTCCGTACCGTGGACTTCATGACAGCCGAAGCAGCCGAGATACCGTTTGAGGTACTTCAGACAGTGATGAGCAGAATTATAAATGAGGTAAAGGGAGTCAATAGAGTATTCTATGATTTGACCAGTAAGCCACCGGGAACTATTGAGTTTGAATAGTTGGAGCTAAGCTGTAAAGCCTTTATCTATAAGGGTTTTACAGCTTTTCCTTTATAGAATTGCATTACGATTGCATTATTTTTCATTAACTTCTCTGTGATAGACAGCAGTATGTTGGTTACTTGTATAATTTGCAACGCTTTGTGAGGCTGACGTATATTGCAAAACACCAGTCAATTTGTTGGCAACTTCAAGATTTGTGTTCGGATATAAATGTCCGTAAGTTCCTAATGTCGTCTGGATTTTTTCATGCCCTAGACGTTCTTTTATAAGCAAAGGATTCTTTGCCATCATTGGCCGATATTTCTGCTTACCTCTATGACAGTGAGGATGATCCTTTGATTCAAGCTGCGTTAGTACACTATCAATTTGAAATGATACATCCATTTGAGAAATATAATGGAATTGTTGGACGTATTCTAATATTCATGGTACTGAAAAAAATTTCAGGCAAAGCGTTATCTGGGCTGTGTCTATCTGAGCACCTATTCTTTAATAAAAACGAGTATTTTGATATACTCAGTTCAACGCAATACAGCGGCGGTTACGTGCGTTGGATCAAGTATTTCATACGGATTATCAATGAAGCAACTCAAACTAGTATAGCTGTCAGTAATTAACTCGACTTTTTGACCGACAACGTATCAACCACCACT
>OHHZ01000065.1_pt1 | contig 57186 bp, 53 predicted proteins | sample 1568081 | NCBI WGS metagenome assembly OHHZ01 (sample SAMEA3879597, study PRJEB24766) | human gut metagenome | biome: human-associated habitat; feature: feces | place: USA | collected 1985/1987
AAATCGTCGCTTACATCTCAAAATACAAATAAGTTTAAGCGAACTCTACCAAGCGTAACTTAAGCCTTAATACTCCTCCTCATTAAAGATAGATTGTAGTATTGATTATCAATTAGTTACGCATTTATGACAGTATTTTATACAAACAAATTCCGATGTCTGAGGATTTCAAATGAGGGGTTTGTTTGTATCATCAATCCAATACATATTTTACAGTCATGCCTGTTATGTCGTCGATAACAGAAAACAGAAGCAAGAAATGTTTGAAAATATCAGGGTTGGTCTCTTTCCTGATATCATGAGCAAACTGCGTCTTCGGTCCATCTTTAATCTTATATATTCCGGTTATCGGTGTATCCATGAGCATTTGCTTTGACTTCAAATAATCGTAACCAAAGTAATGTTCTATCTCAAAATAGTTATACTGCTGATCTGCAAAAAGGTAATTCTCCATTTCGCCTGGAACAGGAATGCATATTGCATATATATCAGCATCCTTATGCTTCTTTATAGAATCCTTTGAAATCTCAATAAAATCGTCAGATAATGCACGATAAGAAGCCAATCCTGCATTATCATGATCAAATAAACCAATAAACAGAGATGTCTGTTCTTTCTCCCACATAGGATAAGCTTGCGTGAGAGTTTTTGCCACCTCTTTTGCTGAGCCTTCTAATGCATTATGTCCTGCTTTGTTAACTGTCCAATATGGCATAGCGCCATCAGTCAACATCATATATGCAAACTCAAGAATTTCGGCATCAGTTTTCCCTTCAACGAATAAAGAAACCTTTGTCTGACGACGGATAGTATCAATAGGGGTAAAGCGCAATTTCCGGACAGGTTCATCAATCAATCGCTGACTAATATCAGAAAGTTGATATTGTGCCTTTTTCAAAATGGCTCGAAAATCTTTATACTTTTCCTTCCCTAACAAGTCAACAGACAAACTTGCTAATAGATTTAGATTGGGTTCACGAATAATCTCCGGAATATCAATAACTTTTGACAAAGGTTCCTGAATACCGATTCGCTTAGAATCCAAAGTAAATGCCAACTCAATTAAATTGTACCCATCTGCCGGATTGAATGTCTTTTTATAATCGAGTAATTTAGACTCGAAAGCCATTTGCAGTGGTTGAGCAAGTGTAATAGAGTTGAATGATTCATAAAAATAAATGAAGTTAATCAAGTTAAGAATTGGCAATTTATAATCTTTAAACATGATGACTTCATCGGCTGCCATCACCTTAAATAGGTCCAAATTTAATAGAGATAACTTCAAGGCTTCTAAAATAACATCACGCCTAATAGAATTATCAGTTTGATATAAAGCCTGCAGAATAAAGCCGGCCCCACATATTCCAGACATGTAATCAGCTAATATCCCTGCCTTGCTTAATTTCTCTTTTATCTTTCCTAGGAACTCTGGCATATCTTTAGACTCGCCGGCATAAAAGATAGCCGTATTTTGCCAGTTTGGATCAAAGAAATTATCAATCAATAGCTGCTCATCAGCTCTTCGATGTTTGAATACCTCCAACGCAGCATAGTACTCCATATAAGAGTCATGGGTAAATTGAACATGCGTTCCATCTTTCAGGAATAATATTCCTGTGTTTTGAATAAGGAAATCCAAGACTTCTTCAATGGTTCCGTTTTTAATCGGAATTGTTTTACCCTCATAATAGTCTTTAAAGAAATTGACGAAATCAGGATAGGACATTGGTATGTGCCCCGGAGTCTCCAAAAGCTTGTATGCGTATAGTGATAGAATTCTTTCTTTGAATGAGATATCAATAAATTCAATCTTGCTGGAAACTACGGATTTTCCAATTATCAATGTATTAAAATTGTCATAAATATCTGAGATTGTTGCTGGTATCTCGAATTCCGTTTCCTCAAAAAGAATCGAAATCAAAGAAAGGGTAAGAGGTGTCATAGGTAGACGCTCTATCATCTGATTATCCTTCAATGCGTCCAACAAATGAGAGGTCTTACCTTCATCTCCAGAGAAGAAAGCCTGCAAAAACAGCCTTATCTGCTCTATGTTAAACCTCCTAATAGAGAAGTTGTCAAGCGGCGTATCCGACTTTTCAATTAGTCCATCAGAATTTCGTGTAGCAATATAATACTTTATACCATATGTCCTATTGAGCCTATTAAGCTCATTAATAATCCCTGAAATTTTATCTGAAAACTCGTCAATACTGTCTAGAATTACCTGAATATCGTATTCGCTAGTGAGTTCCGAAAGAGGAGCCTCTGATATTTTCAGTAATTTGTTTTGGATGGCAAACTGAATATCATAATTTGCAGTATGAACATCCAATGCAGTTAAAAATACCGGAAGATGTTTTTTTTCGAGGGAAGTTGAATTGTCATCAATCAAAATCTTAACAATTCTCTTCAGCAAAGTACTTTTCCCAGCCCCGGCATTTCCATCAATGACAACAGGAGATTGATATGAAATAAGTTCAGATATTGAATAATGCTTGGTTAATGGGGTATTTGTTTGCTTATCCTGGTAACAACGAACCATTCGAGGCTCAATGAAAATATCTAAAAGTTTTGCGTATTTCTCCGTAGGGAAACGCAGTTTCTTCCAATCAGAATCTTGGCTAATATTAGCAAGCAATTCTTTCTCATAGTTTATTAACTCTACATCATCATGCCGCCAATACTCTGGAAAGACTTCATCTATAAGACTAATGAAGGCATCACGATCGATATAGTTAATCGCAATTGAAGGAAGAGACTTTTTCAAAGAATTCTTTACTCCATTTGAGATTGTGTGCTTTGAAAAAACATACACGGAATCAGATGAATACTTATCCTTAGTCTCAGAAATAAAATTGGAAATTTTAATATTATCCACATTGCCCGTCCCGCCTAATTTCGAAGGGAAAGTGATAAATATTGAACTCGTGTTGTTAATCAACGCCTTTTGGCTTCCTGTTATTACAAGGTCTTCAACTTGATTGACATCGGAAAAGCCCTTAAGCTTTAATATATTAACAAGCAGAGTACAGACATCTGAATCCGCCAAGTTTAATAATTTCTGAATTTTATATGGATTATTCATACTCTCAAGAATTCTTTACAATCAACAACTAAAATGGCAAATCTGGCCCATAGAAAGCCTGTGGTTCACTGAGGACTCGAATATCCTTGTCTTCAAACAGTTTGGCTTGTTTCTGGAGTTTGTCAAGATACTCGCCACGGATGGCAAAACTATTAAGTTCTTCTCTACGAGCTTTACTCAATTCAAGGAACTTTTCGCACTGGTCAATGCCGAGGAAGCGGCGGCCAAGGAGTGTGGCTGCAATACCGGTAGTGCTGCTGCCAGTAAACGGATCAAGAATCCAAGCGCCATGTTCTGTTGAAGCCTGAATTATACGGGAAAGGACACACAGCGGTTTTTGAGTCGGGTGTTTGCCACAACTCTTTTCCCACTTTGCGATTGCAGGCAGAGTCCAAACATCACGCATTTGGGTCCCGCCATTTATCTCTTTCATCAACTCATAATTGAAGTAATGAGCGACTTTCTGCTCCTTTCTAGCCCAAAGGATATACTCTGCCGAATATGTAAAATACCGGCAGGAGAGGTTTGGCGGTGGATTTGTTTTGACCCAGGTAATGCAGTTCAGAATCTTGAAACCAAGTTCCGTCAGACATCTGGCAATTGAAAAGATATTGTGATATGTCCCGCTTACCCAGATAGTACCATTGCTTTTCAGTTTATCTCTGCAAGCAGACAACCACTCCTTATCAAATTTGTAATCTTCCTCAAAGCCTTGCGATTTATCCCATTCTCCCTTATTGACAGAAACCATGCGTCCACTCTGTACACTGATGCCTCCATTCGATAAGTGATACGGCGGATCGGCAAAGATCATATCGAACTTGAAATCAAATGATTTCAACAATTCGATACAATCTCCTTGTACAAGAGTGAAGTCTTTATCGACAGATCTGTAATACGGAGTAATCATCAATGAAACGTTGCAGTCGAAACAATCTCAAAAATATTCCGGTGTTCTTTGAGCCTTTCTAATAGGTTCTTGAACATATAGGCGTCATGTCTGTTAGTCTTTTCCTGGACCATCAGCAATTTTGCGATTAAAATCAGGAACTTTACACTATACTCACCTTTATCGGCTAACTTTGGGTATTGAGTAGCTTCCGAATTGACCTCGTCAAGCAATGCTTGCTCATTCAATAGTGCATTTTTATCACTTGGACTTTCAATTGGGGCAGTGCTTTGCCACTGTTCAATTAATCTATCAAGAAGCGAATCTGTTTCATGCGGCTCACTATAGTGCTTAATCATCATATCGACAGCCCAATGTATATGCTTTGGAGTCCTTATCCGACTCCATTTCCCATTTTCTTTCTGACGATATCTTAGAACAATGTCATATTCAGATAACTTTCCTTGGTAAATGCCAAGGATATATGTTCCATTAACATGGACGGTAGCGAATGGAGCCACACCGCCTCTTGACATTGAAGGTTCTTTGGTTTTCTTCATGACTTATCTCAGTTTTTTTGCCACTATCCCGTCTTCCAAATCAGCAATGCTGTACAAATCCTCCAGGACATCAAACGTCTCCTTCAAGTTGTTCCTGGCGCTGCCCCAGCCCCAACCATCAGTGAACCAGACGAACTTGAAGTAGCCAAGCTCCTTGGTTTCCATCGTGATGGTTTTATAACTGCGGGCTGTCTCATTCAGTTTGGAACCGCTGCTGGTGTAGAAGTTCGTTTCTATTCCATACACGGTATCCTTACCTTTAACCACGAAGTCGAAGCGTTTCTCTGCTCCACCGTTGTTTGATATAGAAGATAGGTCAATTCCCCATTTGGATTCAATCTCGTGGATGTACATCTCTTTGAAGTAAGTCTGTCCTTTGATAAGGCCGGCCTTCTTCAGATAGCTCTCAACAAGGTCTTCCATGAGATGACCGCCACGGTTCTTTCTACCGTTAGAATCAAGTCCAGTCTCAACGCCGGTAACGTAATCCACAAGATTGTTGACGATATGATTCTCCATAAGGTCAAACAATCCGGTCTTACGCATGAACTTTGTATAGTCAGAGACAGTATAGTTCATTCGATTGAATTTGAAATTGAACTGGCCTTCATCATCCATAGCCATTATCTCCAGCTCACGCTTTGCAAGAAGGATCGGGATGCATTTCAACGTCTCTGGGTATTGTTTGAGGATGGCTTCAAATTCCTTCTCGATGTTCTTTGTACCTATGAGCGAGTTCAATATGTTCAATGGAATCTTGATAGCCTCGACATTTGCGAAAACCTTGTCAAAATCCACATAGTATTTATAGTCGGTGATTGACGGTCTGAAGGCCGCAAGCCATTTGTCGAAATCTCTCATAACTCTATATGTTGAAAGCGTTTGAAATCATTATCTCTGAAATGCATCCTCGGCCATTGGGATTGGAGTTAATCATTCTGGCTGCTGATACTCTTTTAATCGTGAATTTATGATATAGTCTATCAAAGAAGTTCTCTTCAGGATCTACATTTTTAGGGTCTGAATTGCTTGCTACAAACACAGAGCCTTCCGCTGCAATGTTCTCAATAAAACGGCCCAAACGCCGCTGCTCGTTATCATCGAAACCGTCTTTGGCATATGATGTAAAAGCAGCTGTCTCTGTCAAAGGTTTATACGGAGGATCAAAGTAGAACACGGTATCAGGTCCGGCAAACAGGCCGGTTTCGCTGAAATCGCCGCAAAGAATTTCAACCTTCTGGAGAAGGGTAGAGTCTGCACGCAGGGTGTCTTCATCACAAATCTTCGGGTTGGAGTATTTGCCATGAGGAACGTTAAATTCACCCTTTGAATTAACCCGGTAAAGGCCGTTGAAGCATGTCCGGTTCAAGAATATAAATAAAGCCGCAGTCTCAATATCTGAGCTATTACGCGAATTGAACAAGGCTCTTTTCGACAGGAAATATTCTTTCCTGTCATCTGCGCCCATAGAAATGTACTCGGACTGAATTCGGTTGAGTTCTTGTATCAGAGCTTCAACATTGCTTTTGATGACTCGATATGTGCAAATCAACTCAGCATTGATATCATTGATGACCGCCCTTTCAATATTTGGATACTCCTGAAGAATCCAAAACAGCACTGCGCCACCTCCCACAAATGGCTCCACATATGTGAGGCCTGTTCTCTTTCCCAAATCTGACGGCAGGGACCTTTTCACCTCATCAAGTAGTTGAGTCTTACCGCCAACCCACTTTATGAACGGCTTTACAGATATATCTTTAAAATTATTCATATCAATCAATGCATTTGTAGCATATTAACAATAAGAAATTAATCATTGGAATACCCTTCATAAGCCCATTCTTCGAACGAATCCTTATCTATTCCAAAGTATTCAATAGGATCGTATGACTCTGTCGTTGTATAATGAAGAGGCAAACCGGCTGCTTTTAATTCTGCATAAGATGATAGTTTTAGATTACAAACATCACATTTAAAAGAACTCGGGATGACGTCCTTTCTAACTATCACCTCATCATCTGCAATTATTTCTTTTCCATAATCTGGTTCCTTCCCATAGATTAGAGCACTGTTCCCACAGCAAGGACATGTGACTTTGTGATAACCTTGATGAGTACGAATATCAATCATAAATGTTCCTTTCGCAATCATAGCCGCACCAGAATCGCCAGAATCTTTCACAGTCTCCTCATAGACCTTCTTTCTTGCTGAAATTCGATCCATAACCTCTTTCTTCACTTTTTCGGCATCTTGAGTTATCAAAACCTCAGCGGTTTTTGCTTCTTCCTTCCCGAAAACACTGATAAGACTTTCACCCATTGATTCCGATAGGACTTTACAGCATAAGTAGAAACCTGCTATCCACTTATCTTGATTATACTCTGCAAAAGCTCCGCCACCTGTGTGTAACTCCTCATTACGTCTTTCGACTAAAGATAATGCAATTTTGTAACAGTCTTCATTAAAGCCAGATACCACTTCCTTACAAATCAAAAGGACCGAACTGACTATTAAAGACTTTGGTTTAAATGAACCTGAGGCGTCCTTTTTCCCTAATGCATATAAGATATTCCCTTGTGCATTTGCATTATCTGCAAGCAGTGTTGGACTAATATTCGCCAATGCTGCTCGTGCAAGTAATTCCAATCCTAACGCACAGAAAATGCCAAAAAAAGGAGAGTCCTTCTCTTCTTCAAATGCTTTAGTAAAATACAATTTTGCCTTAGACAACAAGGCGTCCTTAGACCAATTCATTTATATATAATCTTTTCAAAATACGACTTTTATCTTGGTGAGCAGATTCTCGAGAATGAATCACATGCCAATTATCTATCACTGCAACATTTTCTCCTGTCCATAAAACTCTATCACACTTTTTGTTTAGTTCGTCTTGAACCAATGAAGACAATAACTGAGCCTCTTCATTCATAGGCTTATATATGTGCAAATCCAATCTGTATCCAATATTAGCGCCTTTATTCATTAATGGGGACAAATACTTCCTCTTTCCTGGAATATCCAATAAGTAGACGGCTCTCTCCATTAAATATGTGAAATCTGGAATATATTTCTCTAATGAATCAAATGTCCTAATAGTAGTTGCACATGGACTAGACTTATCAGACGTTAGCATAAGATAACGAGTTGGTATTTCCCAATAAGCTGTATCAGTATGCCATGGAAACGAATCATATCCGACTTTATATGTAAAGGAGCCGTAGCTCCCATTCCCTCGTTCTTGCGCCTTTAAAGTTTGAACGATGTCTCCATTATCTCCAGGCAAGACTCTACCGAACATAGAAGCAAGAACCGGCAATTCAGTGTGTGATTTATCAATATCAAACACGACAAAACCGTTACGGCACAAAGATTCCTTAGCCTTTTTCTCGTCAAACATAATGCTCTTCATACATTCAAATGCATTTGGAGCAAATTTACAAAAAAGAACGTGATGTTTCGACATAATAAACGTTTATTGTTATATAACAATACGTAACGGGATAGTATAGCCATACATATCATAGCATTATGGCTCATTCTGAAAGCCTTTCAATGGACAAAGTTCCATATAATAATGCAGAATCCCAACAACGATAGTACATAGGCAATCCCGGCGGACCACCAGAAGACTTTCCGGGAGAGCCATACGCCTTTGCTGTTGCTAAGGTCGGCCTGGAATTTCTCGGTATTCTTTCTGAGGGCCTGGATGTAATCGGTCAGCATTTCCTTCTGCATGCGTTTGGTTTCATTGAGGCAATCCTGATATGCGGCCATAAGTTCCGCTTTGACATTGCCAGGGAGAGAAAGCGGGACGGATTTCCGGGACATTTCGGCAACTTGATTCCTGAACTGTTTCTGCAAATCGGACAGCCCTTCCGCTTCTTTGGACAGCATCACACACAACTGGTCCATGACATCTACAATGGAGCGGAGGTCAATCTTGTCCTTATCAATCAAATTGGCCGTATCTCTCAGTGAATCAATCATAGTTCGGGGCATTTAAACCTCCTGATAGAGTTCATTTCTGCTATCGACATGCTCCATTATCTGATTGATGGAGCTGTCCGGTGCTGTTTCTGAAGAATGGAGCGGAGGCAGCAGCGTCTCCACTCCGTAATTCTTGTGTTTCATAAGTTCTACCGTCTATAAGTTCGTTTTGAAGTTGTTACCATCTCATGGGCCATACGGACACACCGGCGCATCCATTCGAGTTCGTCTTCATCATTGTCACGCCCCCAGTCAGAAGACGGGGAACTGCCGCCACCACCGCAATTTTCGGCGATGCTGGTTGCCTCGTTGATGCAGTTCGCAAAGAGAAGGATAGCCGTTTTACCTGTATTGGCGAACGTCTCCGTTCTCGGGTTTGGTTCCAGTCTCATGACATTCGAAGTCATCTCCGAAAATGCGGCTTTTGAGATTGTAATTTTGCGAACAGAGCCGCCAACATTCACTGTAACATCAATAATGTCCGATTCTACTTTTGCAGGTTCCTGTTTTATGACAGGCTCCTGCCGGGCAATGACTTTTGACGGCAGAGGATGCAGACTGGCCCAGTTGTTCTCAATCTTTGACGGAAGCAGGTTCCTGCTATGCCCTAGCACCGAAGATTTGTAAAAGGAGTGGCCCATTCTGACAGAATATCCCCGGACGTTTCCCTCAGAGTCACGATGCAACCGCAGGTCATATCCTTTCGCCTTGAGCTGGGTGACATATTCATCCCAACTAAAACGGGGCATTTCCTTGAGAACAGCAATGCAGTCTTTGCTGATTTTTACCCTGTTCTCAGCTGCTCGCTGCTATGCTTGGACCCAGCTTCGCTCGTGGGTGACCATGTTTGCAGCATACGCAGCCCGTTCTCCAATCAAGTAGTCATCATTGAGATCCCCGTTCATATCTATTCTGTTGCAATCAAGATGCATGTGCAGAATGCCTGAGTCGCTGTCACGATGCAGGGTAGCAAGATATTGCGAATTTGCCAGTCTTCATTTGTGATTCCTGAAACGGCGGTCATTCTCGTCCGTTTCAGCAGAGTCGAAGGCTCTTACGAACTGCTCCAGCAATTCTCTCCATTCACTGATAGTCCAATTATTCGAGTCATCTCTTTCCGGAGAAATCTCAATGCGAATCATATCATTCTTCACAGGATGCCCTTTATCCCTCTTGTCAAGATGAAGCAATTGGTGTGCATTCATGTGAGCCCAGAATGCCTGAACTTCAATGTCGGAGGGAAGATGGTTCAGCTTCACCATCTCAGCCATGCCGAGACGGGTGATGTAGTTGATGGATATTCCACCATGCGATATTGTCTCTGCTTTTGCTATCATGGCTGCTTTGCTAAATATGATTCAATCTCCTGCCACCGGCGAATCAGGTAGTCGGTAGCCTCAATTCATTTGTGCATATAGTGTGGTTCCCGGAAGTATCTGAGCAATTCTTCCTGGCTCTTTCCGCTGAGAGCGTTTTTGATATGTACCAGGTCAGCCCTGGCATTGGCAAGGCTGATATATGCTTCAATCTCACGCTCGGTCAGACGTGCCTTCGGCCTGTGGTTCAGGGCACGTTCACGGATATATTCACTTTGTGAGATGCCGCACTCACTGGATTTTTGGAAGATGAGCAGACGTTCTTTTTCCGTGGCTCGGAACCCCATTCTGGTTACTTTATTTGCTTTGCCATCATCTTTGATGGACTTCTTCTTTCTTGTCATTTTGATTTTGTTTAGTGGTTTGTAATTCTGTCGATGCGAGCTTGCGAGTATCAGCAAGACGCCGATGAGAGGACATGCAGCGACAGCAAAATGTTCGACATCGGCACTTCTTGTATAGCGTTTCGGTTTTTTTAACCCCTTCACTTTCCCTTCATCCACCATTCAGTGCCTTCATAAATGTCATTCTATGAGCTCCAGTTCAAGGTTATCTATTTGCTGTTGCAATACAGGAAATCTCTGAATCATTGACTGGAGAATCTGGCGTTTCGTTGGTTCTGCCAGAAAGAAATCCGCTAGGTCAAGGCCGCGACTTCTTTGTTCATCAGTAGCGTTCTTATCCAATACATCAGACACTGCAACCCGCTGGCAGATTCTGGACAATATCGATGCTTTCTGACTCCATATTTCAAAGGCTCCGAGATCAGGGAACAGTGTCACATTGCGGTCTTTGAGGACCGACATAGTATCGGCATTGAAGCATCCGTTCATCCCGCCAGTGGCCAGCCACAGAATGTCAGGAACGAACACTGTGCCGATTAACGCAGTCTTCTCACTTTCGACTATTGCAACCGGTATGGTCGGATTCTTCATCAGCAAATGTTCTCCGAACAAGCATTGTCTCAAATGAAAGCCGGACAGTTTCAACTCGGAATGAACCCAGCAGACATGGCTATGTGGTTCCTTCACTCTGTGACCAGTCTTTGGATCGTAAAGCATTATCTTTCCTGTCCTGATCCGGCCTTTGACATCTACTTGCCAGAATACCGTTCAGCCAACACCTAATAGATCAAAGACGGACAGGAATACATGGTAAAGAACGTCAAAAGCCCCGATAAACAGTTATCGGAGCTTGATGATGTAGGAATTTTATAGAACAATTATCTCAATTCTGAAACCGGGCAAACATCCATATCGTCATAATCCAGATTTTCTCCACACATCGCCCAGATGAATGTATAGTTACTTGTAGCACATGCTGAATGAATGCTCCATTCAGGAGAAATCACGGCCTGGCCATTTTTCATCCATATGTGTCTTGTTTCATCAGGTTCGCCCATAAAGTGACAAACAGCCTGGTCTTCCGGCAATTCAAAATAGAAATAGACTTCCATTCTACGGTTGTGCGTATGTGCAGGCATTGTATTCCAAGTACTACCCGGCTTCAATTCAGTCATTCCCATCTGGAGTTGGCACGTCTGAACCACCTCCTTGACCAGCATCCTGTTAATTATTCTATGATTGCTTGCCTCCAATGAGCCAAGTTCCATCTTCACGGCATTCTCACGAGTCGTAAGATGATCAGGATAGGTAGCGTGAGCATTGGCTGAACAGAAATAAAACTTTGCAGGATTAGTCGGGTCAATGCTTTTGAACGTTATTTTTCTCCGTCCCCGTCCGAGATATAACGCCTCTTTATAATCCATCTTATACTCTACATCTTCTGCAGTAACGACACCGGGACCCCCGACATTGAAAATGCCCATCTCCCTCCGCTCCAAAAAGAATTCTGAACGCAGAATATCCATCGGCTTAAGTTCTACTGCTTCATTCACAGGCATTATGCCCCCGGCGATCATCCTGTCATGCATAGTGTAGGTAAGATTCACCTCATCCGCAGAAAACACATTCTCAATAAGATAATTTGAACGCAACTGCGCAGTATCATAACGCTTGACCTCCTCTGGAGAAGAGGCATAGCGAATTTCTGAATTCATTTTCATAACTATATTATTTTAGAAGTCAATTATTTCTGAAGCAGCCAAAAGGAATGCTCCGACGCCATAGACCTCGGTCATATCCTTTTCAATTTTTTCAGGAGAGCCTGCGACCAGTTGGACATATTGCAGTTTTCCATCTTCACTAACATATGAGCAAAGAGCATTCCACCCCTTGAGCGCAGCCTTTCTATATGTCTTTCCTTTGAGAATTCCGTGATTTACACCCCAGGCCAATCCATAAGTCATAAAACCAGATGCACTGTTTTCAGGAGAAGAATACTGTAGAGGAGCCAGAAGACTTGCATGCCAAGAACCATTTTCATCTTGAGTCGCCAACACAGCTTCCGTCATCTTAAGATAAAGACTTTTAAAATACGCATACATCGGGTCTGTTACAGGCACAGTCTCGAGAACGAAAGTAAGTCCTGCATAGCACCATCCATTTCCTCGACCCCAGAACACATCAGCACCATTCTCTTCCTTCTGACCAAAAAATCTTGAATCCCTAAAATATAGATTCTGAATATTGTCGAACAGATAATTTGTGGATGAAAGGAACTCTTCTTCCATAAAGTCAAGATACTTCCTGTCACCAGTTATACGGCTAAGTTCAGCATACACTGGAGGAGCCATAAACAATGCATCGCACCATGACCACCTGTCCAAGGCTCTCTTTGTCTCAAAGTTGAGGTCTGCATCCGATCTGAACTCTATCACTGAATCTGCTCTTTCTTTAACAGGCTTCAGCATTGCCTCATCCTTATATTTATCATAAAGCATCAGGAATGATTGACCTACACATATATCATCTGCATGATACATTCTCTTGGCCATTCTCCAGTCCATCTTTTTTCCAATATCATATACAAATTTCTCTGCCGGTTCAAATCCTGTTTTTTGTGCCCATTCCAACATTCCACGATACAATGCACCGTTGGCCCAATGCAATGGGTGACGATCATATCTCACATATGAATTATCGCCAAAATTTGCAATTTGCCATTCTGCAACTTTATTCGCAATGACTTTGACATTTTCTTTTCCTCCAGCAATTCCTTCAGACGCCATTGCGAAAGAAAATAGCAGCATTGACAGAATTGCCAAACACTTTCTTATCATACTTCTTACAATTTACAATGTGATTACTTTATATTTAGGAACTAGTGTCTTCATTATCACCCAACCGATGAGGTATGAGGTTGCACAGACACAAAAGATGATGAAATAGCCGGCCGGCATTCCCCGGAAACCGAGGAAAGTCATATCCGTCGCAGCTGAATAGACGAAGAGTTCTCCTGCAACTTTCTGCATAAGCATTGATCCGAGACCTCCGGCCATTCCGCCGATTCCGGTCACAGTCGCAATGCAGGATTTCGGAAACATATCACCTACTGTAGAAAAGATATTGGCAGACCAGGACTGGTGTGCAGCACAGCCTATGCCGATAAGTATGACTGGGAACCAAGGAGATATGCGCCCAAGCGGCTGAGCTAAAAGCACAACAAGCGGGAAAAACGCAAATATCAGCATTGCCTTCATTCTGGCAGCATACGGATCGAACTCACGTCCTTTCTTCATTGCGTTGTTTATGAACAATGTCGGCAGTTTTCCGCCATAGATGGACAGCATCGTTATCGCGTAAAGTGTGAAAATCAATGCCATACCCATAGGATCTGTGGTTTTTATGCCGAACTGGGTGTTCAGATACGAAGGCGTCCAGAACAGGAAAAACCACCACACCCCGTCAGTCATAAATTTTCCGATTACGAATGCCCACGTCTGTCGGTATTTGAGACATTGTCTGAAACTAAGTTTCTTTTCATCAGGAGTATCAAGATCTTCAGATGAACTGTTATCAAGTTCTTTGTCCTGCTCAATATATGCAAGTTCTTCCTTGCTGACATATTTTGAATGCTCAGGTTTGTCATAAAGGAACACCCAGATGCCCATCCATATGAATCCGAGAAGACCGATGACAACGAATGCCATTTCCCAACCCAAATGCTTGGCCAACAGTGGAATTGTCAATGGAGCAAACAGTGCGCCGATAGATGCGCCCGCATTGAAAATAGACGTTGCATAAGCTCTGTCTTTCTTCGGAAAATACTCGGCCGTGGTCTTGATTGCAGCAGGGAAATTGCCTGCTTCACCGAGTGCGAGAATACTTCTGGCCACGAGGAAACAATACATGCTCACAGTGGAAATCAGCACAGCCGTATCACCCACTGCCTGAATCATCTCCGTCGAGTTATGAAGGCCGACAACAGATTCTGTCACAACACCGCACAAAGCATGAGCACATGCTCCTGCAGACCAGATTCCAATAGCCCACAAATAGCCTTTGCGAGTTCCCATCCAGTCCACGAATTTCCCTGCGAAAAGCATACAGACAGCATACACTATGGAAAAAATCGAAGTAATAGTTCCATAATGTGACTCATTCCAATGAAACTCAGGCTTTATGAATTCATCCCAAGTCAGCGAAAGCACTTGTCTGTCAAGGTAATTTACTGCTGTTGCCATAAACAGCATTGCACAAATCACCCATCTGAAATTAGTTTTAGTGTTCATCTTGATTATTTCCTCACTTTAGCGATTATTTCCAATGCTTCATTGCACAGTCGTGTAATTGAGCCCCAATCTCCGGCCTTGATCATATCCTTAGGGAACAAGTTACTACCCATTCCCACACAAGTCGCGCCGGCACTGAACCAACTCGACAAATTCTCTTCAGATGGTTTTACGCCGCCTGTAACAAGGATTTTTGTCCATGGCATCGGAGCCTTCACCCCCTTTACGAAAGCCGGTCCCAAGACATCTCCAGGGAAAACTTTACATACATCACAGCCAGCCTGCTGCGCGTAACCAATCTCAGTTACGCTGCCGCAGCCCGGTATATAGGGGACGCATCTGCGGTTGCAGACAACGGCAATATCAGGATTAAACAGAGGCCCAACGATAAAATTCGCCCCAAGTTGCATATACAATGCAGCCGTAGGAGCATCGACAATAGAGCCTGCGCCCAGAATCATTCCAGGCAATTCCGCCTCAGCGTATTTCACAAGCTTTCCGAACACCTCATGTGCAAAGTCTCCCCTGTTCGTAAACTCAAAGGCTCTCACACCTCCGTCATAGCAGGCCTTGAGGACTTTGCAGGACACCTCAATATCCGCATGATAAAAAACCGGTATCAAGCCATATCTCTGCGCGGCTGTCAAAACCTCGATCTTACTATATTTCGCCATAGTATAATGTTTGTCAAATTATTGTCAATGGAGAGTTTACAATCATTGCCTGTTCTCTCATATAATGATTCCAAGAATCAGCGGATTCCACACCGCCCTTGCTCCATCCTGATGCCGTCCAATACGTCACCGGTTCACCACATCTAACTTTGAACCTGAGGACAGCGTGGCCGTCAAGAGTATCGGATATTGAACTGATTCCCTGTCCCAAAACAAGGCCGATACTGATATTTCCGTCTATATCAGGAGTTTGAGAATCAGAAGCCTTTTCAGTAAAAGAAATATAATTGTCGCCATCTTCACGTGATACCACATCATGGAGCGCTGCACCAAGCACCACATCCAAAGAGTCTGTTTCAGCATAAAATGTCACTGTCCACTTTGTCATACGAGTGTTGGCATCCAATGTCAATGTCCGCTTTGCATTTACCGTCATGTCATTGACAGTGAAAGGCTCCGTACAGAATTCTGCAGCTGTTCGAATTGCGCCATTGCATATCGTCCTATGAGTTGCCCAATTGTTTCCGGCAATGATCTTATCGCCGACAACAGGTGCACACGCTCCTCCACCCAATGTATTTCCTACCTTATAACAGTCTAGTCCCTCTCCATGGTCATGGTGATAATCAGCTTGGGCAAACCACTTGTCGATCACGAGTTTATCCGTAGATTTCACCCAGATGTCAGGTCCGAATGTCCTCGGATCAGAAAGACTTTTTCCATATATGCGGCCAGCTACAAGATTATTCTCATATGCATAATCATCAAGCCTTTCCGGTACATATCGGCTATATGCTAAAGTATCCGTCAGCATACGCTTTCCCGGCCTGCATTCATACTCTCTACTTGAATTTGCTTTTACATTGACTTGGAATAACAGCAGACTGTCATCAATGATTTGTGAAGGAACCTGCGTTCCTGTATCATCTAATACTACAAATTCAGCCTTTGGCATGTCTCCTAATCTGTCAAGACTGACCTCAACCGTTTCCATTGAGCGGTCAATATCAGTCTTATTGGTGACAGTTATCGTCTTTCCGTTATGGCAGCAAGAGGTCAAGGCTGCCATAAAAACAAACATCACCGAACTTATTCTATACATCACTGTATCTCGATTATCATTTTCCACACAATCACTGAGGCTGCTTTCCGATGTAAGCAAGAATTCCACCATCCACATAAAGGACGTGTCCATTCACGAAATCAGATGCTTCTGAGGCAAGGAAAACTGCAGGTCCCTTCAAATCATCAGTCGTACCCCAACGGGCAGCAGGAGTTTTGGCTACGATAAACGCATCAAACGGATGTCTGGAACCGTCAGGCTGAATTTCACGCAAAGGAGCAGTCTGAGGAGTGGCAATATATCCCGGTCCTATACCATTGCACTGAATATTGTACTCACCATACTCTGATGCAATATTACGGGTAAGCATCTTAAGGCCTCCCTTAGCTGCAGCATATGCGGAAACTGTTTCCCTGCCAAGTTCAGACATCATTGAACATATATTTATGATTTTCCCGCCTCCGTTGGCAATCATTGAAGGGATAACCGCTTTAGAAACGATAAACGGCGCATTAAGGTCCACATCGATTACCTGACGAAATTCTTCTGCCTTCATTTCGCACATAGGAATACGTTTGATAATGCCGGCATTATTCACAAGGATATTGATTGGGCCCAAATCTTTTTCAATTTTCCCGACCATTTCCTGTACCTGTTCCTCCTTAGTGACATCACAGACATAGCCTTTTGCATCTATTCCTTTCTCCTTATATGAGTTCAAGCCCTTGTCAACCAGTTCCTGCTTGATATCATTAAATGCTATTTTAGCGCCGGCTTCCGCAAAAGCAGTTGCAATAGCGAATCCGATTCCATAAGATGCTCCCGTAACTAGAGCAACCTTTCCTTCAAGTGAAAAATTAACCATGATATTTCTGTTTAAATTTGTTATCTTGAAACTCGGCCTGAGCCGTTTCCATTCATCAGAGTTTCCACTTCGCTTACAGTCACCCTGTTATAATCTCCTGATATCGTGTGCTTCAGGCATGATGCAGCAGTAGCGAAATCCAGGGCTTTCCTGTCATCGTGATATGCCAGCATTCCGTAAACAAGTCCTCCGCAGAAAGAATCGCCGCCGCCTACACGGTCAACGATATCAGTTATGTCATAGGTCCTGGATGAATATAACTTCTCGCCGTCGAACAGTACGCTGCTCCACGTGTTATGGTCTGCATTGACAGAACCCCTAAGAGTAATGACTACTTTCTTAGCTTTCGGAAACTTCTCCATCAACTGACGTGCAACACTCTCGAAACGAGCATTCTCAATCACGCCATCCTCAACATTGAAATTCTCCGGCTTGATGCCGAACACTTTTTCAGCATCCTCTTCATTACCTATAATCACATCACAGTACGAAACCAGTTTTTCCATTACTTTGCCGGCGCACTTCCCATATTTCCAAAGTTTCTTACGGAAATTCAAGTCGCAGGACACAGTCACACCCAGTTTCGACGCCACCTCAAGAGCTTCAAGGCAGACATCCGCAGCACCTTGACTGATGGCTGGAGTAATACCGGTCCAATGAAACCAGTCGGCACCTTTCAGCACGCCTTCCCAGTCAATCATTCCTTTTTCAATCTCGGAAATCGCAGAGTGAGCCCTGTCATATATGACCTTGCTTGCTCTGGACACCGCTCCTGTCTCGAGAAAATATATTCCCATTCTCTCGCCACCACGCACACAGTGAGCCACACCGACTCCAAGACCACGAAGTTCACGAAGGCAGGCATCAGCTATATCATTTTCAGGGAGCCGGGTGACAAAATCCGCATCCATACCATAATTTGCCAACGATACGGCAACATTCGCCTCCCCGCCACCAAAAGTGGATTCGTACACATTTGTCTGCCCAAAACGGAGATGCCCAGGTGTTGCAAGACGGAGCATAACTTCCCCAAAAGTAACAATTTTAGCCATTTATACTATTTTTTATCATTAACTGATGCAAAAATAGTAATTATTTTACAATTCCGTGCACGCACACGGAGTTTTTTACTATTTTTGCATATATAAATGATAACCACAATATGACAACAGATTTCATAAATGACGAATTCCTTCTGGAAAACGACTACGCACGGGAATTATACCATGACAGCGCGGCGAAAATGCCGATTATCGATTACCACTGCCACCTTATACCGAAAGAGATTGCAACAAATCATCAGTTCAAGGATCTTACCGAGGTCTGGTTAGGAGGAGACCACTATAAATGGAGAGCACTGCGCGGAAACGGTATTTCTGAAGAATACATAACCGGCAGCAAGCCATCGTGGGAAAAATTCGAGAAATGGGCTGAGACCGTCTGCACAACAGACGATCCCATTGACAATCTTGATATATACAGGAAAACCCCTTCGGTGTAAATGTGTTGCCGACATGGAGACCGGACAAAGTGACGGTCATAGAAAAACCCGATGAATTCTGTTCATATATCCATAAACTGGAAGAAGCATCCGGAATATCCATAACCGGTTATCAGGATCTTTTGGATGCACTGCAGAAGAGACATGACTATTTTGAGAGCATGGGCTGCCGCCTGTCCGATCATGGACTTGATACATTCTATGCAGAAGAATGCACGAATGAAGACGCAGACCGCATATTCAGAAACACATTGAAAGGCATTGAACCTGATAATGAAGAAATCGCGACTTATAGGACAGCCGTTTTGCTTGATCTTGCCCGCATAGACTGCAGAAGCGGCTGGGCACAGCAATTCCATATCGGACCTCTCCGCAACAACAACCGCCGTATGTTTGAAAAACTGGGATCTGATACCGGTTTTGACGCCATTGGTGACAAGACATTGGCTGCGGCAGGACACAAGTTTTTCAGCAAATTGGCCTACGACGGCATGCTGGCCAAGACAATTCTATACAATCTGAATCCGAAGGACTCCGAGGTAATGGCAGCCATGGCCTATACATTCAACGACGGAACAGTTCCGGGCAAGATGCAATATGGCGCAGCCTGGTGGTTTCTGGATCAGGAAGACGGCATCCGCAAACAGCTCAACACGCTCTCTTCATTCGGACTACTCAGCAGATTCGTCGGAATGCTGACAGACTCCAGAAGTTTTCTTTCGTACCCTCGTCACGAGTTTTTCAGAAGAATACTGTGCAATGTGATAGGCGACGATATCCAGTCCGGACGCCTTCCGAAGAGCGAGATGCATTTCATTCACCAAATGGTACAAGACATTTCATACAATAACGCAAAAGTAAGCATCCGACGAAGTGCATATTGTAGCCTGGCGTTAGCCGGGCTACCTTTGCAAAAAATCGAGCTATTATGATGACACGAGAAGAAATCGCTGCAATCGACAGAGAATGCGAGGAGCAGCACATCAGCCAGCAGGATTATTTGGATAGCCACGGAATCGCCAAACACCAGTACTATAGGTGGAAGCGCAAATATCGTGAAGAGGATGAGCAGTCACTGGTCCCAGCCGGGTTCGTTCCGATGATGCCGGGTACGACTCCTGTTCAGTCTGTTCCCGCACAGAGATCTAAAGGCAAACAGCAGAAGGCTCAGGATCAGGAAAGCTTCTTGACGGTAGAAATCCGCACTTCCTGCGGTTCGGCAATGCGCATCCAGGGGAACATGACCGCAGCGCATCTGCGCGAGATAATATCGGCAAGCAATGTTTAGTCTGGACGGTGGCGTAAAGTACTGGCTGTACAACAAGCCGGTGGATATGCGCAAGGGCTTCAACGGTCTGAGCGGCATCGTTACCAATGCGATGTGTGCAAGCCTTGGGAGCGGTGACGTGTACATCTTCATGAACGCGAGCCGCAATATGATGAAAATGCTGCGTCGGGAGGAGGGCGGCCTGGTCCTATATGCACTCCGTCTTGACATGGGCCGCATGAAACCCGCCATAACATCATCCGATGAAGACGTCATATCCTCGGGTATCTCCTTTGAAGACATTATCAAAATGGTACGTTCCGCCCTTGAAAGCCCGTATGTCAGGAGAATCAGAATGCTCTCAAAAAGTCTCTGAAAATCAGAAAAATAATTGAATAAAAAGTGTCGTAAACTTGCGTATATGGCACTTTTTCCGTATCTTTATGTTATGGAAACAAAGGAAATACAGGCTCTTTTCGAGGAGAACAAAAGGCTTCTGGCAGAGGTTAAAAGACTCTCTGCCGAGAAGGCTGAACTCGAGAATGCCGTATCTTCCCTGAAATCCATGATGGAATGGTACCGCAAGAAGCTCTTCGGGAAGATGAGCGATAAGAATCTTCCGCTTGACCCATCGGCACTTGAGCCGACTCTGTTCGACGAGCAACTGAGCGAGGAGGAGCAGGCCGCCCTTGATGCCGAAGTTAAGTCAATGGAGGAACAGAACGCCAAGGTCATTGAAGTCAAGGCGCATAAGCGCGAAGTCCGCAAGCCTGTCTACTCCAATCTTCCAGTCATTGTCACCGACATATATCCCAAAGGGATGAAGGATAATCCGGACTATGTTGAGATAGGAGTCGAGAATACAGACAGAATTGCAATTAGGCCAGCACAGATGCACATCGAAAGGATAGCTCGCCATAAGTTTGTTCTCAAGAGCAGTCTTCAGGTGGAGAATCCTGACAGGCAGGCATTCGAGATAGCCCCTCTGCCTGAAATGATAATCCCCAAAGGGATGGCCTCTGAGAGCCTGCTGGCAGACATCCTGATCAACAAGTACATATATCATCTTCCATTCTACAGACAGATACTGAAATACAAGGAGTTGGGTGTTGTCTTGAGCGATGCGACGATAAACGACTGGACAGGTTGCCACTTCCGAATATCACTCTCGCCGCGCATCACCTGAAAACAACAAAAAAAAGCGAGTCAGGTACGATATAACCTAACTCGCTTTGCGGGCTCTTGGCTCCGCGGCTATCAATCTTGTAAACTTCCGCCTGAAATCGTCGCTTACATCTCAAAATACAAATAAGTTTAAGCGAACTCTACCAAGCGCAACTTAAGCCTTAATACTCCTCCTCGTTAAAGAAAAAGTCATCCTTGGTCGGGTAATCCGGCCAGATATCTTCTATGCTTTCATAGACCTCGCCATCATCTTCAAGTTCCTGGAGGTTTTCAATAACCTCTTCGGGAGCACCTGAGCGATTTGCGTAGTCGATAAGTTCATCCTTTGATGCAGGCCATGGAGCATCATCCAGGCTGCTTGCCAGTTCAAGTGTCCAATACATAATCTAATCTCCAAACTTAAATTTCTACATAAATGACCGTGCGGGAAAAAGCACCCCACGGTACGGGCGGCAAATATATATAAAAATTCCATATAATGAACATTTTTATGTAATTTTGTGGCCGTCGTCCGGAATCGGGCGATTACCGCAATCACGAAATAGCTTCAAACGACATGGCATACAAGTCAGAAGACATATACGAAAAGGATACCACGGCGGAAATTGCCGTTCACGTGAAAGAAATTCTCAGACTGCTCGGAGAAGACACGGAAAGGGAAGGACTTCTCAAGACACCGGAAAGGGTGGCGAAATCTCTCCAATTCCTTACCAAGGGATACTTCCAGAATGGGGAAGAAATAGTACGCTCGGCGATTTTCGATGAGGAATACCAGCAGATGGTAATTGTGAAAGACATTGAACTGTACTCAATGTGCGAACATCACATGCTGCCGTTCATCGGGAAAGCACACATCGCGTACATTCCCAACGGCAAGATCACCGGTCTGAGCAAGATCGCAAGAGTCGTGGAAACATTCGCAAGACGTCTTCAGGTACAGGAAAGGCTTACCGTCGAGATACGTGACTGCATCCAGAACGCACTCCAGCCGCTCGGCGTCGCCGTCGTGATAGAAGCCGCGCACACCTGCATGCAAATCAGAGGAATACAAAAATCCAACGCCATCACCACGACCTCGGCTTTCTCCGGCGCGTTCCTCACCTCCGCCAGGACCAGAAACGAGTTTCTCAATCTGATCCGCAATACCCGCTGACAATGCTGCTGTCATATTTGCGGTCCCATTCCTGGTAATATTCGATTTTGGGATCCTCGAACAATGACATCTGCACGGCCGTCTCGCGCGTAAACTTGGAAACCCCGATACCCACCTGGCGTATTGGAGCCGAGCCGTCCCATACTTCAGCCAACAAACGCCTTGCCTCATTCAAAATCAGAGCCGTAATATCCGTTGCCTGAGGAAGTTGGCATTGTTTCTGGGCGACACTGAAATCCGCGAACTTGATGAACATCGAGACACACGAGCACATGAAACCCTGCTTTCTGAGCCGATGCGCCACGATACACGCGACATTGAACATCTCCCTGTCCAGCTCCGAAGGATTCACGATATCACGCGCGAAAGTATGCTCCGCGCTGATGCTCTTCGCCTCCTGGACCTCCGTCTCGACAGGCTCGTCGTCACGCCCGTTCGCATGCTCATGCAGCTGCGACGCGAAAGTTTTGCCCACTATTGTTGTCAATGCCTTCACTTGAACTTTCGCCAGGTCGCCAATCGTCCGGATGCCGTGACCGGTCAATTTCTCACGGGTCCTCTTCCCCACCCAAAGCAAATCCCCCACAGGGAGAGGCCACATTTTCCCGGGCACTTCTTCCGCCCATAAAGTATGGACCTTATCCGGTTTTTCGAAATCCGACGCCATCTTGGCCAGCAACTTGTTCGACCCCACACCGACATTGACAGTAAACCCCAGCTTTTCCCGAACCTCATCCTTCAGCCGGCAGGCGACCTCCGCAGGATCCTTACGATACACCCTGAAAGTCATGTCGATGAAGCACTCATCTATCGAAAACTTCTGAAGGACAGGCGAATACGACCGGCAAATATCCATAAAGGCCCCGGAACACTGCTTGTACCACGCCCAGTCGCCTCGGACAATCACGAGATCAGGACATAGCCGCAATGCCATACTTACCGGCATTGCCGTCTTGATTCCCAACTTCTTCGCAGGAATGGAAGCAGCCGTGACAATGCTTCTCCGGTCGGACGGGTCACCCGAAACGACAGCAGGGACGAGCCTGATATCAGACCCGCCCTCTGTCAGAATCTTGATTGCAATCCAGCTGAGAAACGCCGAATTCACATCAATATGAAATATCACCCGTCTCATCCAAGAGACCTATTATCTGGTCACCTCGGCCAAAGTATCCGCTGCAGCTTTGACCACATCGGCAGCTGCCTTGTGAAACGGCGAATGCAATCCGATGAATCCCAGATTATCAGTTAAATACAATACTGCAAAAGCGATTGCCAGAACGAGAATCACAGTCGGGAGCCATATTTTCCATGCAGGAGTCTTCCTGCCATACGGATCCGCCAGCCTCAATTTCGGGTACTTGGCCACATTGGTCAGCTTGCCACCGAAAAGAATATTGACCAGAACCTTGGAGTTGATGGCCCAACCGTTGGCATTCAAGATAGGGCCGAGATTTCGCTTGCGGAGACTCATCCATGCCAAGAAACATGAAGGGCCGGAAATCACAAGCAGCATAAACACCAAAAGCAGGAAAAGTTTGAGCGGAGGTGTATTGCTCACACCTGAAATGACATCAGTAACAAAAGACCCGATATATCCCAATGCCATGCCGATGGCAGCAAAGATACCGGCGAACTTGGCAATGTCAAAAGGCTGTTTCTTATTGGCATCGGCAGCAGCATCTGCAGGGGCCACAGTCGCAGCACTCTGAACCTTGGCCTGAAGGTCAGCATTGATCTTGGCATCCTTTTCAGCCGCAGACTTGTTGATGAGACCGACGCAGAACTCCCACGCCTTGCGATATGGAGCCCAGAAGGCCTGTTTCACACTCACCGGATTATCCACGACCTTGGTAATCACGGCCTCCCAGGCATTGCCATGAAGATCATAGAAAACGCCGTTCTTTCCAGGACGCAAATCATAAATGTCGCCGTCGGTCATGACTGCCACGGCATCCATCGACTTGCCGAGTTCCTTGGAAGTACACCTGAAATATATAAGGAAAATACCGCTGAGCTTGGCCATATCGGCATGTTTTGACATATCCGCAACCCTGATACACAGGTCGCAGCACCTCTGGTCAATGTAAAGCTGACCGAGCTCAAACATTGCCCTTACCCCCGGAGCGCGCGAATAAAAATCAGTGAACAGCACGAAATTCTTCAGGAAACGGTAGAAATCACGGTAATAACACATCAATTTCTTCACGTCATCGATGGAATCCGCTTCCGCCTTCACTGCCACATCACTGGCCACAAGTTCCAGCAGATCAGCATGATAATTATCAGCCAGGACAACACGGATTCTGTCAATTCCAAGCGACTCCACCTCGCAGCCTTTCTTGTCCGCAAGCCAAGCAGCGTAAGCATTGAACTTGGCAGCCACCGAATCCCATTCAGCAGCGGTAATACCCTCACGGCCGTCAAATTCCGCTTCTAACACGAGAGACTGGACCTTGTCGAACGCAGCCTGCCATGCTGGATTTATAGCATTGAACGGCAGCAGACCGGACGTAGAAGGCTTGGCAAGAGGACAATCAGCCACAGAAGCGATATCCGTCACGGAAACACTTACAGACTCTGCGACTACCGGGTCGAAAGCCAGGAGCCTGCAACGCATGAAATAATCGGAAATCTTGTCTTTCAATGCATTATAAGCATCATAAGCAGCGCCGGTATTGTCACCATAAGGAAGCACCGTTTCATCCGCCTTGTCCTTCCACGCCGCATAATCGGCACACGCGGCATAAAACTTATCCAGAAGTTCGGCCGTCACGCCAGGCTCCCCGGATCTGTCCGTCACGGAACCGATTGTAGCGATACAATCCGCAATCACCTGTTTGTGAGCATCATCCTCGGCCGCAGAAACAGGTATGACCCCGTCCCCATTGAATCTGGTCCCATCGAAAATCGCCTTCGAATCAGAAGCATTGTCAATACTGATTTCATCCTTGTCAATGCCGAGATTCGACAGAATCTGCTTCGCGGAGCCATACAGGCGTCTGCCCGCGTCCGTAGACACATCTATATTGCTCAGTTTCAGCACACTGTCCCCGTTCAGGATCGTGTCCTTGTCCTTGATGACTGAAGTCAGCCACTCTGCAGCCTTCACGACCTCTTTCACCATTATCTTTCCGTCCTTGTCCGCATCAAGAAATTCCAGCGTCTGTCTGTCAAATTCCAGCCCGTCCACCGGACAACTCAGCACCGTCCACAGTTTCTGGTCAAGTTCTCCAAGATGGGCTATATCCTCTCCGGAACCGATTTTCACCCTGATTGCTCCACCTAGAGAGCAATATTGCCAATCATATTTAAAAGCCATTTGTCAATAAAAATTTTCCAAATATATAAAAATATTCGTTTTACAATGCGCGCCTGCGGCCGAAATCTCCCTTGAACAGGAATTTCAATGTCACCCCGACCGAATCCGGAAACAATCTTCCGGCATCCGCATAAACACCGGCCATCGCCGAGATATACGGCAGCAAATCCCTGAAAGTCAGTTCCAATGCTCCTGAAAACTGGCGCGGAACGTCATCAAAAAACGCCAACCTCTGACCATAAGTTCCGTAATTGCGGCTATATGTCACCTTAATAATATAAGGTATCTTTCTGCAGACCATACCGCCCACACCGAAATTCCACGCCACTATCCGATTGTTGCAGACACCGGGAGTGATTCCGTTCTCCCCCACCGGCATCGGCGTAAAAAGCGGAAGCCCGACTACCTTTCCATTGTAAGTCCACCCGGACTTATACTCCCCGTTATTGAAATAATTGTCACATCCGCCTACCACATAACGTGTCTTTTCCGGATTTTTCTTCAATTCTTCGGGCGTTGCAGGCCTGTCATGACGGATGCCGGACTGCCATTTGGTATAGATGAATTCCAGCAGCAAGTCGCTCACCCGCTTTTCCTTGTCATTGAAAGAGAAATGCAGCGTATTCACACCGTCCGGAAAATTCTGGAAACCGACACCAGACCCGTCCTCGAACGGAATATCATGCTGGAAGGTCAATGTCCATTTCTCTTCCGCCCAATCCAGACGTACAAGCTCGCGTCCGAGATGGTTGCCCAATGCATTGATCTGGTCACTCTTGGAGGCGTCATCCCCGCCGTTGCTCCCGACCAAAATTTTCAGATAATCCGTAAAGGAATGAGGCTGAGGCCCATACAACGGCGAATCACCACCCCACTGCACCCAATCCTCCAGACCTGCGGTCAATGTCAATTTCTTCGTCAATGCTACCCTGAAGTACAATGCCTGATTATGCAGAAGTGCATGTTTCACATACCGGTTGTCCCACATTCCGTAGTCACCGAAATCGAACCTGACCGCCAGAATGCCACGGGTTTTCGGGACGGCCATCCAGTCGGAATGAAGATTATATCCCGGGAAATTCATTGAATTGTCGGTGAACGTCAAATCTCCTCCTGTTATGGAGAGCCCTCCGAAATCCATTTCCCGGCGTTTGATTCCCAAATCCAGATTGAGATTTCTCCACCCGGCAGAAACATAGGCTTCCGGCAGGAATCCCCGGAAACAGGATTTCTTGGAGGTCCTCAACGGCATATATGCCTCAGTTTCAGCCGAATAATAGCCCGCAACAGCTAGCCCCGCAGAAAAGCGGAAATCATTGGCATTGAAAAAAGCGGAAGATGCACCGGCATTGACAGTCGCTCCTGGCGACGAGGGTAGAATCCCGCCTCGGTTGGTATAACTCCAGAACGGCATCGCGCGCCGCCCGGCACCCATCAGACTCATCTCCGCGTACCACTCCCCTCTCACATCCGTATTACCGGCAAGAACCTGCAGCGGGAACAATAAGAATAATATCAATGTCGGTTTAAGTAGTTTCATATTATATAGTAGGACAAAATCGGCTCGTCCATCTCCGCAAATATCGCAAATATTTGTCAATATGAAAATTAATTCCTATATTTGCAGTCCTTTTTGGCGGAATTTCTCCGTCGGAAGAATGTAAATTATTAACTATTATTACTTTAAGTATGAAACAGTACGAGACCGTTTTCATTGCAACTCCCGTTTTGTCTGAGGCTCAGATGAAGGAAGCGGTTGCCAAGTACGTAGACTACATCGTTAAACATGGCGGTGAAGTCGTGTACGAAGAGGACTGGGGACTGAAGCAGCTTGCTTACCCTATCCAGCACAAGACATCAGGATTCTATCACTTGATCGAGTTCAAGGCTAATCCTGAATTCATTACCAAGCTCGAAACCCAGTATCACCGTGACGAGAGAATTATCAGATATCTCACCGTTGCACTTGACAAGGATGCTGCAGCTTACGCAGAGAAAAGAAGAGCCAACAAACAGGCAAAGGCTGCCGCTGCACCAGCTGCTGCTGAGTCTGAGAACTAATTTAAGGAGGTAGAACTATGGCACAGACAAACAATGCACAGCAGAATAACGAAATCCGTTATCTGAACCCTCCTGCAGTAGAGGTTAGAAAGAAAAAATACTGCCGCTTCAAGAGAGCAGGTATCAAATATGTAGATTACAAGGATCCTGAGTTCCTTAAGAAATTCCTGAACGAGCAGGGTAAGATTCTCCCTCGCCGTATCACCGGAACATCTCTCAAATTCCAGAGAAAAGTCGCTCAGGCAGTGAAGAGAGCCCGCTCACTCGCGCTTCTCCCGTATGTAACAGACCTTCTTAAATAATCAGGAGACAGGAATATGGAAATCATTTTGAAGAAAGAAGTGGCCAATCTCGGTCACGCAGATGATATCGTTAAGGTAAAAGCAGGTTACGCTCTTAACTATCTTATTCCTCAGGGATATGCAATCCTCGCTACTGAGTCTGCAAAGAAGCAGCATGCCGAGACAGTTCGTCAGAGAGCTCATAAGGAGGCTAAACTCGTAGCTGACGCAGAGGCTCTTGCAGCTAAGATTGCAGCAGTATCAGTTAAGGTTTCTGCAAAGGTTAGCGAGAACGGCAAGATCTACGGTTCCATCACCGCAGCACAGCTCGCAGAAGCACTTGTTGCTGCCGGCGTAGAGGTTGACAAGAAGGATATCACCATCCTTTCACCTGTCAAGGAACTCGGCGAGTACGAGGCTGAGGTAAAGTGCTACAAGAGTGTAAAGGGCACTTTCAAGTTCGAAGTTGTAGCTGAATAATCATCAGCAACATATACCACATCGAAAGGACTACCGGACATCCGGTAGTCCTTTTTTATAATGATTACTAACCAAAAACCCTATTCTCGGAGTTAATTTTTCGTCAAAAAGAAGAAAACGATTAAAAAAAATTAGATTTTATTAGCGTTCTTGAAAAAAATGTAATATCTTGAGGCAAAAATTAAGCCTTACATCCGATGGATAACAAGACACAAAACACAGAAACCCCTCAGAAAGGGAACATTCTTGTCATTAACACGGGGTCCACGACCACGAAACTAGGTTATTTCTCTGACGGGACCCGAGTATTCGATACCAAACTGGAACATACGGCTGAAGATGTCGCCAAATACCCTTCAGTAATGGACCAGGCCGACATGCGCCATCAGGCAATCAAGGATTTCATGGCTTCCAAGAATATTCCGCTGGAGGACGTCGACATCGTGATGGCCAGAGGCGGACTCATTGTTCCTGTCATCACAGGCGTCTACAATGTAAACCAGGACATGCGGGAAGTCTTGAAGAGCTGCCGCGACGGAAAACATGCATGCAACCTGAGCGCCATCCTTGCCGATGATGTTGCAGCTGAAATCAACCAGATCAGGGAGGAAAAACATCTCACTCCACATTTCGGCAAATGCGTCGCATACATTGCCGACCCGCCTATGGCAGATGAAATGCTGCCGGAGTGCAGGATGGGAGGAATTCCCGAATTCACCAGAAAAACTCTCTTCCACGCGCTCAACTCCAGGGCCATCGTGAGAAGATATCTCCGTGAGCACGGCCACAAGACCAATGATGTTACAGTCATCGTAGCCCACATGGGAGGCGGCGCCACGATTTCGCTCCACAGAAACGGAAAAGTAATCGACACCAACCATGGTCTCGGCGGCGACGGCCCCATCACCCCGGAAAGAGCAGGATGCTGCCCTCCTTTCGAGCTGATAGACATGTGTTTCAGCGGAAAATACACTAAAGAGGAAATCCAGAAGAAACTCATCGGAAGAGGCGGTGCGGTAGCATACTTCGGTACCAACAGCATGATCGAAGTGGAAAAATTGGCAAAAGAAGGAAATGAATTGGCGCAGACCTTCCTCAAGGCATACGTCTTGAATATATGCAAGTACATTGCCGCAATGGCGGCCACCGCAGACGGAAAGGTCGATGCCATCCTCCTTACGGGAGGCATTGCGCACAGCAAGGAACTCATGGACGCCATAACTGCAAAGGTCAAGTTCATCGCGCCGGTTGAGGTGTTCCCCGGAGAAGATGAAATCAACAGTCTTGCCGAAAACGGATATATGATTCTTTCCGGACAGACGAAGATTCATACTTATGACAAAGACAGAATTATTGAAGATTAATTAACATCATCATAATGAGTAATATAGATTGGAGCAAGCTGTCATTCAGCTATACTCAGACCAAAGCATTGGTCTACAGCCGTTGTATTGACGGAAAATGGGAATCTCCTGTCGTGACAGAGGATTTCAACATCGGTTTAAGCAGTTTTGCCGGAATTTTCCACTATGCCCCATCATGCTTTGAGGGACTGAAGGCATTCCGCGGAGTCGACGGCAAAATCAGACTTTTCCGTCCGGACCGCAACGCCAAGAGAATGACAAGCAGTGCCGCATACCTTGACATGCCGGCACCGTCAGAGGAGCTGTTCATCGAGATGTGTGTCCGTTGCGTGAAGGAAAACATCGACTACCTTCCTCCTTATGAAGCAAGCGGCGCTTCCCTGTACCTCCGCCCTGTACTTTTCGGCATCAATCCACAGCTCGGCATTCATTCCGCAAAGGATGTAATGTTCGCTGTAATGTGCTCACCTGTAGGCACATATTCAGGAGCCAAGATCCTTACTCCAGGCAATGCGGTAATTTCCAGAAACTATGACCGCGCTGCCACATACGGTTCCGGATGCTACAAGATCGGCGGCAACTATGCCCAGTCACTGCACGCATACAACCTCGCACACAACACCGGCTACCGCGAGCTTCTGTTCCTGGATACCGCCACTAAGACCACAATCGAAGAGTTCGGTTCTTCCAATTTCTTCGCAATCAAAGGCAACACATACATTACACCACGTTCGAAGAGCATCCTGCCTTCAATCACCAACCTCAGCCTCCGCACAGTAGCTGCCGACATGGGACTGGATGTGGAAATCCGCCCGATAAGAGTCGAGGAGCTCGCAGAAATGGACGAGGTCAACTCATGCGGTACGGCAGTTGTCATCACACCTATCAACTGCATTGATGACAAGCCGGCACTAGAATGTCCGGATGTATCCCGCCGATACAGAATTCCATCCGGAGAAAACTGCGGCGCAACCAGCCGGAAGCTCTACGAACATATCATCGGCATACAGAAAGGATTGGAAGAAGACATCCACGACTGGTGCTTGTTCATCGACTAGGCAATGCAGGAATTAGAGACAATCGAAAAGATTCTTGCAGAAGGCAGGATCGATGAAGCTATCCGTCTGCTCGACGAATATATCACCTCGGCTCCGGAACCGTCGGACCGTGCCTATTACCTGCTGGGGAATGCCCACAGGAAGAGAGGCGACTGGCAACTGGCGATAAACAATTATCTGGAAGCCATGGCGATAAATCCGGAAAGCCCTGCGGCCAATGCATACGCGATAGCCAATGAGATTCTGGACTTCTACAATAAGGATATGTACAATCAATAAACACAAGGTATTATGGCTAAAATGAAAGGAGCGACCATAGTCGATACCGAGAGATGCAAAGGTTGTAATCTCTGCGTCGTCGCATGCCCGCTCAATGTCCTTGCTCTAACGACCAAGGAAGTGAACCGTAAGGGCTACAATTACGCCCATGAGGTTCTTGCTGACACCTGTACCGGCTGCGCTTCATGCGCTACAATATGCCCGGACGGGTGCATAACCGTTTACCGTCTTAAAACAGTCTAAGCTATGGCAGATCAGGAAATCACATTGATGAAAGGCAATGAAGCCATTGCCCACGCAGCAATCCGCTGTGGTTGTGACGGTTACTTCGGTTACCCTATTACCCCTCAGTCTGAGGTTCTTGAAACTTTGGCCGTAGAAAAGCCTTGGGAGACTACCGGAATGGTAGTTTTGCAGGCTGAGAGCGAAGTTTCATCGATTAACATGGTCTATGGCGGCGCATCTACAGGAAAGAGAGTCATGACATCTTCTTCCAGCCCTGGTATCAGCTTGATGCAGGAAGGATTGTCCTACATGGCCGGTGCAGAACTTCCTGCCCTCATCGTGGACGTCATGCGCGGTGGTCCGGGACTCGGAACCATCCAGCCTAGCCAGGCAGACTATTTCCAGGCCTGCAAGGGCGGCGGACACGGCGACTATCATCTCATCGTGCTCGCTCCTGCTTCAGTTCAGGAAATGGCTGATTTCGTGGATCTTTCATTTGAATTGGCATTCCGCTACAGAAACCCTGCAATGATTCTTGCAGACGGTGCCATCGGACAGATGATGGAGAAAGTCGTCCTTCCTCCGTTCAAGCCTCGCCGCACCGAAGAAGAAATCATTAAAGAATGTCCATGGGCTACCACGGGACGTATGGGCAGAAAGCATCCGAACATCATAACTTCGCTTGAGCTCCGCTCAGAGGAAATGGAGGTCATCAACCTCCGCATCCAGAAGAAATACAAGGAGATAGAAGAAAAAGAGGTACGTTTCGAGGAATATCTTCTCGATGATGCGGAATACGCAATCGTCGCATTCGGTTCTGCTGCCAGAATCGCGAAGAAGAGCATCGAGATTGCCCGCTCACAGGGCATCAAGGTCGGCCTTCTCCGTCCTATCACCCTCTGGCCGTTCCCTACCAAGGAAGTCCAGAAACTCGCCGGAAAGGTAAAAGGCATCCTTTCACTTGAAATCAATGCCGGACAGATGGTGGAGGATATCCGCCTCGCCGTAGAAGGCAAAGTTCCGGTTCAGCATTTCGGACGCCTCGGAGGTATCATTCCTGACCCTGACGAAGTCGTGGATGCGATCAAACGTCTTTTCTAATTCTGAAGACCATGACAAGAGAAGAAATAATCGAGCAAGGACAGGTTGTCTATAAGAAACCTACCTTATTGAATGACACTCCGATGCATTACTGCCCGGGCTGCAGCCACGGAGTTGTCCACAAGATAGTCGCAGAGGTAATCGAGGAGATGGGAATGACCGACAAGACGATTGCCATCTCACCGGTAGGCTGCGCAGTATTCGCCTACAAATACATTGACGTAGACTGGGAAGAGGCTGCTCACGGAAGAGCTCCGGCATTGGCCAGCGCCACGAAGAGACTTTGGCCGGACAGACTCGTGTTCACATACCAGGGTGACGGAGACCTTGCCTGCATCGGAACAGCGGAGACAATCCACGCGTTGAACAGAGGTGAAAACATCACTATCATTTTCATCAACAACGCTATCTACGGTATGACCGGCGGCCAGATGGCTCCTACTACCCTTCTCGGCATGAAGACAGCTACATGTCCTTATGGCCGCGAAGTGTCGCTTCATGGCTATCCGCTGAAAATCACAGAATTGGCAGCGAAACTGGAGGGAACATGCTACGTTACACGCCAGGCAGTCCATACAGTAGCCGCCATCAACCGCACCAAGAAAGCTATCAGAAAGGCATTCGAATATTCCATGCAGGGCAAGGGTTCAAACCTCGTAGAGGTCGTATCTACCTGTAATTCAGGATGGAAGATGAGCCCGGAGAAAGCCAACAAGTGGATGGAAGAGAACATGTTCAAATTCTACGAACTGGGCGACCTCAAGGATAATGGTACAATTTAAATCGACAAGGCTATGACAGATGAGATAATAATCGCAGGATTCGGAGGACAAGGTGTTCTCTCGATGGGTAAGATTCTGGCTTATGCCGGTCTGATGGAAGGAAAAGAGGTAACATGGATGCCGGCTTACGGCCCTGAGCAGCGCGGCGGTACCGCCAATGTCACGGTAATCGTGAGCGACGCCCCTGTTTCCTCCCCTATTCTTTCTAGTTTCGATATCGCTATCGTGCTGAACCAGCCTTCTCTCGAAAAATTCGAACCGAAGGTAAAGCCGGGTGGAATCATCATCTACGACGGCTATGGCATTTCAGAACCACCTACAAGAAAGGATATCAAGGTCTACAGGATTGACGCCATGGATGCAGCGGCAGAAATGAACCTCATCAAGACATTCAACATGATTGTCCTCGGAGGTCTGCTTGCAATCCGTCCGGTCGTCAAGATTGACAGCGTCATCGCTGCTCTCCGCAAGACTCTTCCGGAAAGACACCACAACCTCATTCCTAAGAACGAGGAGTCCATCCGAAAAGGAATGGAGCTGATCAAGGAAGTAAAATAATTTTACATTCATATGTTTACGGAGCCCGTCTCTTTCCTGGACATTGTCCTTGAAGAGACGGGCTCCTTTCGCCCGTAAAGCCGAGGACGGCTACACCGTTCTGCCGGACGCGAATTCCAGCATTCAGACGATTTGGTTCCAAGAAAACGTTTTAGGTTGCACCAAATAAGATATCGGATGTGTTTTGTACCGCAGAAACGTTTTAGATGGAACAAAATAGCAAAACTGATGTGAGTTCGGATAGGAACAGGCCCGACCGGAGCCAGTTTGCATTCTGAAATCAGGATACGCCCGTAAGAACAGGACTTTTCCATGAAGAAATGCAATTGCGGAGACGACTCCTGAATTATTCGGCTCTCTTGGCAGCGGCGCTTCCTCGTTATTATCTAAGTTTCAACCACTTAAACATCTGAGAAATGTCAAGAGATAGCTTCGAAAGAGGGTCGAAATACGGACAATCGGCAAGAGCATTGGAATGGACAAGATACATCCTCACAAATTTCGTCGTACCCTCGCCACTATGGCAATAGATAAAGGAATGCCGATAGAACAAGTCCAATGCATTCTCGGTCATGTCAAAATCGACACGACCCTACACTATGCTAAAATAAATCAGGCCAATGTGAAAATGTCCCATCGAAAGTATATCGGATAACGGTCAAGTCCATAAAATTCACTACCTTTGTATTGAGGCCATATGTGTGGTTTCAAGCATGAGTTGTTGATATGGATAGAGAGGTTCAATTCCTACTGTACAATATGCCGGAAGACAGCGGCAAAGTGCAGGTGGTCATAAAAGATGAAACAATATGGTGCACCCAAAAAGCTATGGCTCAGCTGTTTGGGGTCGGTGTTCCTGCTGTCAGCAAACATCTGAAGAACATATTTGAAGAGGGGGAACTTTCACCTGAAATGACTATTTCCAAAATGGAAACAGTCATAAACAGAGGCAAACGAGGAGAAGTCAACGAGTTTATCGATTTTTACAATCTGGATGCTATCATAGCCGTTGGTTACCGTGTTTCTTCTCTTAAAGCCACTCGTTTCCGTCAATGGGCAACAACGATTCTCAATGAATATATCCGCAAAGGCTTCGCAATGGATGATGAGCGCCTGAAGCAAGGCACCGCAATGTTCGGGAAAGACTACTTTCGTGAATTGCTCGAAAGAGTACGCTCTATCAGAGCAAGTGAACGCCGTATCTGGCAGCAGATTACAGACATCTACGCAGAGTGCTGCATTGACTATGACCGCAACGCGAAGACAACACGAGATTTCTATGCAATGGTCCAAAACCGCTTCCACTACGCCATCACTGGGCAGACAGCTGCTGAGATTGTCTATACAAAAGCCGACCATACCAAAGAGAATATGGGACTGACAACCTGGAAGAATGCACCGGACGGTCGCATACTGAAATCTGATGTAAGCATCGCCAAAAACTACCTTCAGGAAAAGGAAATCCGGCAATTGGAACGCACTGTGGCAGGCTATTTCGACTATATTGAAGACCTCATTGAGCGCGAGAATACATTCAATATGGAGCAGTTCGCCGCCAGTGTCAATGAATTCCTGACATTCCGTCGCTATCAGACTCTTCCAGACAAGGGAAAAATCTCCGCAGCTCAGGCGAAGAAAAAGGCCGAAGATGAATATGCGTTGTTTGATCCAACGCAACAGATTGATTCAGATTTCGATAAGGAAGTCAGGAAAATGCTGAAAGATGGAGAATAAAGTATGGACATGAAAAAATATAGATTAGGTGAAGTATGCACAATCATTCCTGGATATGCAGCCTTCGAACGAGTGACAACCCTCAAATTCGCACTAACGTTCAACAAGTTTGACAACTTGCGAAACTTGAGCAAATAATGTTTCTATAAATCAGCGAGTTGGCAAGTTTGTGCCCAACGAATATATATGCGACAAAACATATTTATATTATGTCGTGGACTTTTGTTACAGGCTGTTTGCTTTACGATACTCCTTAGGTGACGAACCGAATCTTGCTGCAAACTCCTTATAAAAGTATGATTTACTGCTGAAACCGGATTTATACATAACTTCCTGCACTGTAAGTTGGGTGGTCTTGAGAAGTTTGGACGCGTGATCCAAACGTACCATACGAATATACTCTCCAGGCGTTTTCCCCGTAAGTTCCTTCAACTTCTCGTAAAGTGAAGTTTTACCCATGCCTATAAAATCAGAGACTGAAGTCGGATTGAGAGCCTCATCATCAATGTTTTTCTCTATGAAGCCTACGATATCCGCCAACAGGCGCTCATCTTCATGATGAAGAGTCACACCTTCCCTGACAGTGACATCAGAACGCACCGAGTTGAAATACTCCTTCATTATCGTACGCTTATTCAAAAGTTGTTCAATCGTTGCCAAAACATGCCTGGGATTAAACGGCTTGGTTATATAAGCGTCTGCACCATGCTCTACCGCTTCTATACGGTCTTCTATTGACAGTTTTGCAGAAACACTTACAATTGGAAGATGCGCGGTACGCTCATCTGAACGGATCTTGTCTATCAATCCCAATCCATCAAGTTCAGGCATAACGATGTCACATAGAACCAAATCAGGCAAATTCTGCTGGAGAATCCTGATCGCCTCAAGTCCATCATTTGCTGTCAGCACAGTATATTTTGAAGACAGAATATCCAGCAAGAGGTCCCGTATGTTATAATCATCCTCAACAACCAATACTGTAAACTTCTGATGCACGTACAGTGAAACCGGCAGATTGAGAGTCACGTCTTTAATTGAATCTTCCTCTGGTTGCTTTTCAGGCATAGGGAGTTGCGGTAATACAACCTTAAACTCAACATACTCATTCAATTGGCTTCCAACTGAAATCTTTCCGCCCAGCAGATCTGAAAGTTCCTTTGTAAGATTCAGTCCGATACCGGTGCTTATGGCATGTTTCTGATTCGTATGTTCAAAAATCCGGAATCGGTTAAAAGCCTCGGCACACTGCTCTTCAGTAAGTCCTTTTCCAGAGTTGCGGACTCGAAATTGAACAGTGCCGTCAGCCTGACGTTCCAGATAAATTTTGATATATCCATTGGCCGGCGTGTATTTGAACGCATTTGATATAAGATTGAAAAAGATTTTTTCCAGCACATTCCTATCTGTATTGAAAGAATCAATTGCCTCGATCCGTACAGACAATTGAATGTGGTTTTCTCCTGCCAGCAACATGAAATTGTCTATGATTGAGTTGAGCATAGACTTCAAATTGATAGTTTCCGCATGCAAAATTGTATAACCCTTGTCAGCTTTTCGGAACTCCATCAGTTCATTGAGCAATTGCTGCATCCTCTCCGCATTATTCTTTATAAGGAGAACATACTTCTTTGTATAATTATCCAATTCTCCACGTTCAAGCAGTTGCTGAGCCGGTCCATAAATCAGTGTCAAAGGAGTAAAGAATTCATGGGCAATATTTTCAAAGAAGTTAAGCTGTGATTCATGCATTTTCTTCTGTTGTGCCTTTTCAACATGCTCCAGTAAAAGTTGGCGGCTCATCCGGATTCGATTGCGAATTATGGAATACACGACATACGCAACGGACATCGCCAACAAGAAATACGTAAAGACAGCCCAGCCGCTGAACCACCATGGATGCCTCATGCGAATATTCAGACTGAACATTGATTTACACCATACACGGTCTCCATTCGTATATCTGACATCAAGCCTATATCGGCCAGGAGGAAGTCTTGTCAATGATATTGAGGAATTACTCCCATTACTGATCCAATCATCGGAAATGGAGGAAATGCGATACTCAAATATACAGTTTTCATTGTTGATAAAATCACCCACACAAAAAGAAAGCGAAACATGAGCCTCATCATAATCCAAGCAAAGTACGTTCTGTTTAATGCGGTCATAAACATTCAGCTCTGCATTATTTACACGCAAGCCGGAAAGCCTGATTTGTGGACTATAATCACGAAGTGACATTTCTTCGGGATTGAAATAACTGAAGCCGGCCACTCCACCGAAGAAGATATCTTTATCGTTATCCCTGAAATATGCGCCATCAGCAAATTCATTGTTTTGCAACCCGTTGAATGATGTGTACTGAACAGAACTCCCGGAAAGTCTGTCAATGCAAATTATGCCGTCTCCTGTACTAACCCACAGATTACCGGCCATATCCTCCACTATGCCATGCACAGCGGAATCCTCCAGATCAGCCTCGCCAGGGAAACTGGAGTATCGTAGTTGTCCTTCCTCAGTCATCAGTCTGTTCAAGCCATAACTGGTACCAACCCAAAGACTGCCGTCTGTACTACGAACCATGGAAAGGACATCCATATTGATTTCTTTTGACAGATCGGAATAATCAGAAATGCTTTCAAATTGCTCTTTTCCCGAATCAAACTTAACTACGCCTCCCCCTCGGGTTCCCAGCCAAAGCAAATCTTGGTTATCACTGCGTACAATCGAATAAATGACATTGCTCCCCAATGCGGAGTATACTCCAGACGCTTTATACTGTCTGACATCATGCACAAGATATCCGTCTCCTTGCAAATATTTCAAATTCATGCGTATCAAGCCTCCTCCTGAAGTCCCAGCCCACAAAACAGAATCACCATGGCTGAAATTCAGGCTATAGACAGATTTGACTGTAATACTGTCTGTCGGGAAATGCAGTTTTCTCAAGAACTTTTCGCCTCTCAACAAATAGTTGATACCTTTTCCCTCTGTTCCGATAAAGACATCCCCCCGGCTGTTCTTGCGCATACTGTAAACGGAGTTGGAAATCAATCCTTGAGTTGTTGTAATCTCCCCCAACACCTTACATTCCCGCTTATCAAACAGTTTTATGCCTTCGCCCTTTGTTCCGACCAATATGGTTCCATCCTCACTTTTAGAGAAGCATCGGACAGGATAGGCAGTATGAATTGTCCTGAAAGGTGATGCGTATTTGAACAACTTCAGAATACCCCTTCCATCCGTCCCTATCCATAGAATATTTTGAGAGCCGGCATAAAGCGAAAACACCGCAGTCTTAGCGGGGAACGAGTCGATGACATCACTATGCCTTGCTCTTAAATCGTAACGTACAAGTTTGGAATAATTCCTGTCCGTCAAATAAAGAAAACCTCCCCGGGAAGCAATTCTACCGACATTCGGCAATCCCGTTTCGATTCCATAGCGTTCTCCGGTACGCAAGTCCAGCGCTTCGACAAAACTGCCGCAATTGATTACCAGCATATTATCAGTCAATGATATATCTGATACCTTACACTGCGTTTTCACTGGAGACTCTTCCACTAGCATTGGAAGTCCGCGACCTTCAAGATATACGAAACGATAACACCGGATTTCTCTGGATTCTGTCAGCATATAAATTCGGTCTGTATCATCAATCAGCATTGACAATACCCTTGGTTCACCTCCGACGACAGGAATAAACCCTGATTCCCTTACACCTTGTCGGTACAAAAAGAAACCGTGCTGCTTGGCACAGACAAGTATATCGTTTCCGGAGGTTTTTCCCAAAATGTATGATACCGGACCGGACTTGGCGTTATTATCCCGACCCGGATAAAAGTTCGAGAATCGCCCTGTCCTTTCGTCCCGGCGACTGACACAATCATTAGTCACTATCCACATTGTAAGAGAGTCCTGCTCAATGATTTGTCGGATAATATTGTTGCCGATGCTCCCGGAAAAATTCCGTTTATGGCGATATATTTGAAATTTCCTGCCATCATACACATTCAGCCCGTCCCAAGTCCCTATCCAAAGCCGGTGACGGGAATCCTCACAGAAACAATTGACCGAGCTGTTTGACAGACCGTTTTCATTGGACAATCTCTCAATACTATATTGTTCCCCCGCAAGAGAGGCCAAGCCTGTCAAACAGAGCAGAAAAACAATCAATGAATACTTTAGTGGTTTCATATGGTAAAGTTATAGAGAAGGGTCATGAATACAAAATTTTGGATAATGCGACGACATAAAGTGAACCAATTTCGGAATAGAGTGAACTTTTTAGAGTGCCCTAAGAACCTTTTTCGATGGCTTAAGGACCTCGATGTATTTGATGATTTTTACTTTTGCGGAACTAATAACAACAGTTATCATGAAATCATTCAATCTCATTTTTCTTTTGATTGCCGCAATCACAATTTCAGATTGCGGATTCGCGGGCAATTCTCGAGCGGACAGTACCGCGAGTGAAAACAAATTGCCCGAATGGACATTGGGAGGATTCATGCGTCCCGAAGGAGTGAATCCCATCATCAAGCCAGACACACGAACCAAGTTTCTTTGTCCGATGCATAAAGATTCTGTCGGATGGATGGAAAGCGACACCTTTAATCCTGCCGCAACGGTAAAAGACGGAAAAATATGTGTCCTTTTCAGAGCAGAGGACAACTCCGCCACCGGCATCGGCAAAAGGACTTCCAGAATAGGTCTCGCCGAGAGCACAGATGGAATAAAGATGGAAATACGGAACGAACCTGTTCTTTTTCCGAAAGAGGATTCTTTGAAAGATTACGATTGGCCCGGGGGATGCGAAGATCCTCGTATTGCGGTAACTGAAGACGGCACTTATGTTATGCTCTACACGTCATGGAACCGCAAGATCCCGCGTCTTTGCGTGGCAACATCACAGGATCTCGTGAATTGGACCAAACATGGCTTCGCTTTCGAAAAGGCCTATGAAGGAAGATTCCACAACTTGAAGAGCAAATCAGGCTCAATCGTAACGAAACTCGATAACGGCAGACAGGTCATAACCAAAGTAAACGGCAAGTACCTTATGTATTGGGGCGAAAAGATGATTAATATCGCCACTTCGGATGACCTTGTCAACTGGACACCTGAATTAGATGAAAATGGTGAACTGAAAGGGGTAGTATTTCCTAGAAACGGATACTTCGACAGTGCCCTGACGGAATGTGGACCTCCAGCCCTTCTCACCGACAAAGGCATTTTGCTCCTTTATAATGGTAAAAACAGGGTTGACGACAAACGTGACACTCGCTTCCCTGCCGGCACCTACTCGGCAGGACAACTTCTTTTTGATGCCCATAATCCCGGAAAGGTCATCGGTCGTCTGGACGTACCATTCTTCCGTCCTATGGATAATTTCGAGAAAAGCGGACAGTACAAAGACGGAACCGTATTCATAGAAGGTCTGGTGTTTTTTAAAGGCAAATGGTTCCTTTACTACGGATGCGCAGATTCTCTTGTAGGTGTCGCAATCTTTGATCCGTCCAAGAAAACTTCAGGAGATTCTCTACCTAAAAACACTGAGGCATGAAACTAAAGATTGGATTGCTTCTGCTGTTCTTGTCATTCATGACATGCGGAGCGCAAACGCTTACTGTCGCCAGTTATAATCTGAGGAACGCAAATCCTAAGGATGAAGCCCAAGGAGACGGATGGAAGCAAAGATACCCGGTTATTGCAGATCTCATTCATTTTCACGATTTCGACATCTTCGGAGCTCAGGAAGTACTTCACGACCAGTTGACAGACATGCTGGCAGCTCTTCCAGATTATGATTACATTGGAGTCGGGCGTGATGACGGAAAAGAGAAAGGAGAATATTCTCCCATATTCTATAAGAGAGAACGATTCAAATTGCTCGATTCAGGACACTTTTGGCTGGCTGAAGATTCCACAAAGCCGGTGAAAGGTTGGGACGCAGCATACGTCCGCATCTGCACATGGGGCAGATTTATGGATAAAGAAAGCCATAAACGCTTTTGGTTTTTCACTCTTCATACGGACCACAAAGGGGAACAATCTCAGATAGAAAGTTGCCGTTTGGTGTTGGACATGATAAAAAAAATGTGTCATGGTGAAAGGGCTGTTCTTACAGGGGATTTCAATGTGGGAGAGACAAGCACCTGCCATTCCATAATATGCGAATCAGGAATCCTACGTGACGCTTACGACAGTTCTCCCATCAGATTGACAACAACCGGTACTGAAAATTGGTTTGACCCGGATATAAAAACTTTCAGACGGATAGACCATATTTTCATAACACCGGGATTTACACCTCTCCGTTATGGTATTTTGACAGATACCTACCGTGTACCAACAGATGTTCCAGGAAAATATCGCGCGCATACCCCCTCTGATCATTTTCCAGTCGTCGTTGAGTTGGCCTACTAAACAAAAGCAACAAATTCAATTATCATAAGAACTAATAACATTTTCATAATGAATCACTTAAATAATCATCGGCTATTCAGGCCATTCGTTCTGGCGATACTGGTCCTGGTATCGTTCGCAATGGCAAGAACAGCTTCAGCACAGGACACGAAGTCCGTGCGCTCAATTTCCGGACGAGTAGCAGATGCTTCCGGACAAGGCATACCAGGTGTCGGCATAATTGTGAAAGGCACAACCCTGGGTGTCATAACAACCGATGACGGTTCGTTTGCATTGCAGAATGTATCTGACGGATCCACAATCGTCGTCTCATGCATGGGTTATGTGGGACAGGAATTCAGAATCATTTCCACAAAGAGCGTTTACAATGTAGTACTTTCTGAAGACGAGATGCTACTTGACGACGTTGTAGTTGTCGGCTACGGCACCCAGAAAAAAGAGCATCTGACCGGAGCAGTAGCACAAGTCACGGCCAAAGAACTGGAAAATCGTCCCGTAGCAAACCTTGGACAAGCCCTGCAAGGCATGGTGCCAAACTTGAAGGTTACCGTTTCCAGCGGAAAACCGGGTGCCGGTGCAAGTTTTCAAATACGAGGCACAGGCTCACCAAACGGAGGAAGTCCGCTAATTCTTGTTGATGGAGTGGAAAGCTACCCTGACCGTATCAATTCCAACGATATCGAATCCATTTCCGTCCTGAAAGATGCAGCGTCTTCAGCCATATATGGAGCAAAAGCCGCATTCGGAGTCATTCTTATTACCACAAAAAATGGCCGTAAGAACCAGAAAGCCACAATCTCGTATGATGGTTACTTCGCATTCTCCTGCTCTACGACATCTACTGATTATGAAACCAGAGGCTATTACTCTGCCGGAATTGCTGACTTTTTCATGGAATCCGGTCGTGGTGTGCGTTATACCAACTATACAGATGCCGACTATAAGGCATTATGGGAACGCCGTAACGACAAGACAGAAAATCCAGAACGTCCCTGGGTAACGATCGAAAACCGCTTCGGAAGACAAAGCTATGTCTATCTGGCAAACTTCGACTGGTTCAACTATCTATATAATCTTAGCAGACCTACGACTGATCACAACGTCAGCATTTCAGGAGGAAGCGACAAGATGACCTACCTGATCAGCGGGAGATATTACTCACAAGAAGGAGTTCAGAAACTTGGTGATGACGGATACAAGTCCTTCAATATCCGCTCAAACATTTCCATTGACGTACGCCCTTGGCTTGAAGTCAAGAATACAACGCGCATGTTCAGCGGCCGTTATACCTTTTCAGGTGTGGATGGCGAATCAACAAACTGGCGACGCCCGGGAATGCACTGTCTTGCCAGTTTCGTTCCGATGAACCCTGACGGGACATCAGTGGCATATACTTCATTGACATATTCATCAACACACTTTCCTTCTGACGGATGGGTTGCAATGATGCAGCAAGGAGGCACCGGAGGGCACAACCTCACTCAGGAAATGGCCACAAAATTCGACTTCATATTCAAGATCCATAAGAACCTGAAGGTTCAGGCAGATTTCGGTTACAAGAAAGGATATCTCCGTAACGACTATCGTGAAATGGATGTAAAATACTCCAAATACCCTGGAGAGGTGGAGACTATGACAACAAACTACTCAGACTCATACAGGGAAGTCGTTTATGACCAGAATCTTTATACTGCAAACGCATTCGCAAACTACAAGAACGACTGGAACGGACATAATTTGGAGATTACGGCCGGATTCAACTATGAGACACGACGTCATAGGGATCTCAAGGCAAAGCGTGAAGATCTGCTTACAAAAGAATTGTCTGATTTCAATCTCGCAGTCGGTGAAGTTTCCGAACTCACTGGGGGTAGAGATGAGCGCGCGACTGCCGGAATCTTCTATAGAGCCGCTTACAACTACAAAGGACGCTATCTATTTGAGGTTGACGGCCGTTATGACGGTTCTTCCAAATTCCCTCGCGGTGACAGGTTCGGTTTCTTCCCATCTTTTTCACTTGGATATAGAATCAGTGAAGAAAAATTCTTCGAACCTCTACGCAATGTTGTTGACAATCTTAAGTTGCGAGCTTCATATGGAACACTCGGAAATCAGGATGTAGGCTCCTATGATTATATCCAGAGCATCAACACTCAAAAAGTAATGGGCAACTACACTTTCGACAAGGTGAGCGGTGCTGAATATGCTTATGCAGATAACCCTGTGTCCGGAGCCCTCACATGGGAGAAAGTGATTCACAAGAATGTCGGTCTCGACTTGAGCATGCTCAGTTCCAGATTGAACCTTTCATTTGACGCTTACATCCGCGACGTGAAGGGAATCCTGACCCAAGGCAAATCCTTACCTTCAATTTATGGAGCAGCAGAACCGATGGTCAATGCAAATGACATACGGACAAAAGGCTGGGAACTGACATTCGGATGGAGAGATTCATTCAAAATAGCAGGACGACCTTTCCATTATTCTTTGTCTGCCACCTTGGCCGACTATAAGGCGAAATATACAAAGGTTGACAATCCTTCAGGAATCCTCAGCGATCCGTATGTCGGCAAAGAGGTCGGTGAGATTTGGGGTTACCGTGTAGCCGGTCTCTTCAAAACGACTGCCGAGGCACAAGAATATGCCTCAAAAATAAATCTGACAGAAGTTTGTTATGACTATTTCCGTTCTGATGCCGGTGTGTATGGTAGAGGAATTCAAGCCGGAGACATGAAGTTCCTCGACTTAAACGGGGACAAAGTAGTCAATGACGGGGCAGGTACGCTGGACAATCCTGGTGACAGAGTAAAAATCGGCAACAGCAACCCACGTTATACCTATGGTCTGAACTTGGCTTTTGAATGGTTGGGATTTGACGTTTCCGCATTTTTCCAAGGCGTAGGACATCAGGATTGGTATCCGGCAAATGACAATATCAAATTCTGGGGCCCTTATGTCCGTCCATTTGCATCTTTCATCCCGAGAAATTTCATGTCCGACGTTTGGAGCGAAAAGAATACCGATGCTTATTTCCCGCGCGCCAGAGCATACTCGGCCCGCGATTCCAAGCATTCTTTGCGTAACGTCAATGACAGATATATGCAGAACTTGGCATACTGCCGATTGAAGAACTTCACTCTCGGATATAGTCTTCCAGAGCAATGGATTTCAAAGGCGGGCCTTTCCAAGTGCCGCATTTATTTCAGTGGAGAGAATCTGTTCTACTGGACAAAATTGCATAATGACTTTATCGATCCGGAGCAGGCAACTACCAGCAAAGGAAATTCTGATGTCTATCCATGGTACAAAACATTTGCGTTCGGAATCAATCTGACATTCTAAAATTTGGATTATGAAACATACGATTATCAATGTTATATTGTTCCTCGCGGCAATTGCTTGCGTCTCATGCGAGGATATGCTCGATTTCCAGCCAAAAGACCGTCTCTCGCCTGATACCTATTTCAGGACAGAAACGGACTGTGAACTTTGGACGAACAACTACTATACGGTATTTCCTTCTGCCGAAGGTGTCTACAGCGAGCCCTTCGACGTGATTGTGCGTGATGTGTTGGCTGACGAGATTTCCGGAGTCAGGAAACCGATGCCTACTGACGGAAACTGGAAATGGACGAAACTGCGTGAGATGAATTTCTTCCTCTCCCGCTCATCACAAATAGAAGAGGAATCAGTCCGTCTCAGATATGAAGGTCTCACGCGCTTCTTCAGGGCATATTTCTACTTTGAGAAAGTCAAACGATATGGGGATGTGCCATGGGTTGACAAACCTCTAAGTTCGGATGACAAGGAACTTTACAAAGGACGCGATTCCAGAGAGTTTGTCATGGAGAAAGTTATGGAGGACATAGATTTCGCCATCGCAAATCTGCCTGAGAAACAAGACGTTTATCATGTGACCAGATGGACTGCCCGCGCATTAAAATCCAGAATTGCATTATTTGAAGGCACTTTCAGAAAATACCATGGAATTGAGGGATATGAGAAATACCTCCAAGAATGCGTAACTGCATCTGAACCATTCCTTAACGGACCATATACCATATATACGACAGGAAGTACGCCATATCAGGATTTGTTCACTTCTCAGAATGCCATCGGGACAGAGATTATTCTGGCAAGAGCTTACACCTCCGCCATCAGCGGCATGACACACGATGTCAACGGACATCTCACAGGAGCTACTATGGGCCGCCCTGGTATGACACGAAATGCCGTCAACATGTACCTGATGAGAGATGGTTCGCGCTATACAGACCAGCCTGGTTATGCCACAAAAACTTTTGTAGATGAATGTAAGAACCGCGATTTGCGTATGGCCCAGACAATCCGCACACCGAAATACAAGAGAATCGGCGGAAAGAAAGAACTGGCACCGGACCTGTCCCGTTCCACCACAGGATATCAGCTCATCAAATATCTTACAGAAGAAAAGTATGATGCCAATAAGGCATCTACCAACGATATGCCTCTTTTCCGACTAGCGGAAGTTTTGCTTAATTACGCTGAGGCAAAGGCAGAGTTGGGCACACTCAAACAGGATGATCTCAACAAAACTATCAAACCTTTGCGTTCAAGAGCGGGATTGCCGGAATTGGACATGGAAGAAGCAAATGAGAATCCTGATCCGTATCTTTCATCTCCGGAAACCGGATATGCAAACGTAACAGGCGCCAATAAGGGAGTCATATTGGAGATCAGACGTGAACGTACCCTCGAAACACCGATGGAGGGACTCCGCTATTGGGACATCATGCGCTGGAAAGAGGGCAAACGGTTTGAAAAGCCTATTGAAGGTTTATACTTTGCCGGTACCGGAGAGTATGATCTTGATGGGAACGGAACAGTCGATGTATACATATACGATTCCGAAACTGCTCCTGGAAACAAGGCTGATGTACTCTACCTCAAATTAGGAACTGATATTGTCTTAAGCGGAAAGACAAGCGGCAACTTGTTGGCACATAGTACAACTCATAGAATATGGAACGAAGAACGTGATTATCTTTACCCGATTCCTACAGATGACAGAGTGCTTACACAGGGTGCGATTTCACAAAACCCGGGCTGGGATGACGGTCTCCCATTTTAGTAAGCATGAAAAATTAAAGTAATCAACAACTCTTGAAAAAATGAAAACATCAAAGATATTGAAAGCGATAGCCATGCTGTTCGGATTAGCAATCGGAGCATCTTCCTGTCATGATCTGAAAGGAGACAATTCTGATTTTGATTTTGGATATGCCGACACCGAAAGCAGCAACAATCCCTATATCGGAGGCTATTCCAGACTTGACAACTCTATACGTTTGGCGACATACAACACTCATCGTTGCGAAGGTCCAATCACCCAAAATCCATCTCACGATATGGCTCATTATGACATGACTGCCAAAGTCATCAGTCTTTTGTCACCAGACGCCATAGCCCTTCAGGAACTGGACGAAAAAACGACATGGCATCCGGTGTCACAGATTCAAGAACTGGCGAAACGTACAGGGATGCACGCGACCTTCGGCCGCGCCATTGACCAGCGGGGCGGACAGTATGGAAATGGCATCCTGTCCAAAGAAGAGCCTGTCTCGACAGATATCATATCTCTGCCAAATCCAGCTCAGACAGAAGCCCGTATAGCCTTAGTTGCTGAATTTGAACATTTTGTATTCATAGCCACACATTTTTGTCACAAATCTGAGATTAACAGGACAGCAGCTGCCGCCGAACTGAACTCATATGCCGAAGAACACTTCAAGTCATATGACAAACCTGTCTTTCTGGCCGGCGATTTGAATTTGAGCAGAACCGGTTCAGATGCTTTCCTTGAATTGCTCAAAAGCTGGAAAATCATCACATCCAATGACTACACCATGTCTACCGGAAACACCCGCATCGATTATGTGCTGATATATACCGGAAATCAGGTTTCCTATAATGTACTCGGAGCCGCTGTTCCGACTTTTTCAGAAATCGATGTATATACCGTTTCTGACCATTTGCCTGTCTTCGTAGATTTGGACAAGAAATAATATGTCAAACTAGAAATACAATCTATTATGAACAATATACTATCAATTGTCTGGCATATAATTGCGATTATCTCCATGTCATTTTTGACATCATGCGCAAGCAACAATGTTGAATTGCCAAAAGCATCCATCAGAGCAGACAAGACTCAGATTGTAGCACCGTCAATGTCATCTGACTTCACCGTTTCCCTCAAGGCCAATTGCAACTGGGGGATAATCAAAAAAGACAACGATGCGGCAGACTGGTTAACCGTCACCCCGGAAACTGGCATGGGCAATGCGGACATCGTTCTGTCCCTGACCGCAAACAAATCTGGGGCCAGAGAGACCATCGTGACATTCAACTCGACTGACGATCCGTCTCAGATACTGAGCATACACGTAAAACAATCCGAATATGGTTCATCTTGGACCATATCAGATCTGAGAGCACTTTCTTCCAATCTGACAGTCGGGGCATCAGAATATACAATCACAGAAGACAAGACAATCAGCGGCATTGTCAATACTGCATCTCTGGGCGCAAACCTTCCTGGCGGGGTATTCGGAATACAAGATTCGAAAGAATCCGGCTCAGGTATAATGGTCCGTACAAAAGAACTGTCTTGGTATAACTTCGGAGAAGAAATCAAGATTCCCGTAAAGGGCAGCATACTGACTCGTGATGAAAACGGAATACTGGAATTACGTCCTGCAGGAGACGTTGACATCGTAAGAACAGAAACTTCAAAGGTTCAACTGAATCCGACGGTCATCTCCTATTCAGATTACATTTCCAAAAAGTATGAATCAATGTACGTTGCCATAGAGCCGGCGCAGGCAATAGCATCTGAATTGATGTCCTCAATGGACGGAAGTGTGGAATTTCAAGATCCGGACAACGAAAGATATTCCGTTTACACCTGGTCTGGAGCATCATTCGCAGGAAATTCCGTTCCAACTGGAAGTGGACGACTTTCCGGTATAGTATCTTTGGTAGACGGCGGGGTTGTACTCCTGCCAGTTTCAGCGGACGATTTCGCCCTTTCAGGCAATCGGTTCGGAGCGGCCGCAGGAATCAGACTCCCGTATGTCTTCTCGTTCAAAGCGAAGGGCACATCGGATGCTGACGGCATGTGCTATAACATGATGAGAATGTCAGACGGCTCAAATTGGACTAATTTCCTTTCAGATCCGCCGGCAAAGCAGATTGTAGAACCTACTGACGGTTCAGGTGTCACAATGACGTTCTTCAGAAGTAAGGCATCTTCAAGTGGCAACAACAATGGAGTCCGTTTCAGGGTAAATGCCGATAAACTGGACAATATCTTCTCCCTCCAGTTATGGGATTGCGCCAATCCGTATCCATACGTTCTATTGACGTATCCTATCGCAGAAACGATATCAGGGACTTTGTGGTTTTCGTGCAGTGTCACAGGTTCCAACTATGCGCCACGAAATTATATCGTACAAAGTTCTACTGACAATGTGGAATGGAGGACATGCGGAGAACTCCTGATTCCAGCCAAAAAGCGCAACGTTCCTCACTTTTTCTCCGTTCCGGTCACACTTCAGGACAAACTCAAGAAAGGAGCAACTCTCTATATGCGTATCATGCAAAAAGATGACATCCGTATAGGTGGAGATTCTAAAGCGACAGAAGGAGGAGAAGGACGTCTTCATGCGGCGATAGTACTGGATCAGGCTTCAGAAAGTATCACGGACTTCCCTTCAGAGGCGATTTTCAGTGATGGATTTGACAGAATCTATGGAGGCGTAGATTATTTGCTGGACAGTGACAAATTGACAAATATGACCGTATTCTCCGGAAAGGACATCTCTTCCTGGAATGAAAAAGAAAAGGGAGGATGGAGCGGAGAAAACGTGAGCGCTCGTCCAGGATACGTACAAATCGGAAATGCTGCTTTCCAAGAGACTCTCCCTAATGCACTTTCCTGCAAGACCGGACAATTGACGACTCCATTCCTCAGTTCTTTGGCAGAAACAACAGACATCGAAGTAACCCTCAAAGCAATGGCGTACAAGACAGGATCAATGATGTCAGATGCTGCTGACAAGAATGGTGATTCATGCAATTTCAAGGTAGAAGTAATCGGCGGAGGTACAATAGATGGAGAATCTTCAAAGATCATTTCCGGAATGAACTACAAGAGTTTCTCAAATTTCCGGTTCATCGTGAAAGGAGCTACTTCCTCTACAAGATTAAGGTTTTCCGGAGAAGGTGAAGACGGTGCATTTAACCGCTGGTTCCTTGATGACGTTTGCATCATAAAATTATAAGTCCCTTCCCCCTCATTATTGTCAATTAATTCAAATTTAAAAATGAATTCAATAAAACATTTCTCTCTGTTTTTAATGTATTGCCTGTTATCTTTACCTTTGACAGCTCAAAACACTAAAGTCAAATCTGAAGAAGTAACGGTAAAGGCAATGACATACAACACTTATAGTGGCCGTAAAATGGGTATTGATAAAATTGCAGATGTCATCAATAAAGAAAACCCTGACATCGTTTCCCTTCAGGAAATAGAACGGAACACTAAAATTAATCCATGGGATACACCTAAAAAACTATCCGAACTGACAGGGATGAAATATTATTATTTTGTCCATGCACTTGATATTCCTTCAGGAGGAGATTATGGAAACCTCATTCTTTCAAAATATCCGATTTGCGAAGAAAAAAGTTTCAAGTTAAGTGCATTAAAGAAAGGTGACTATATCCGCTCATTTGGTTATGTAAAAGTCTTGAAAGGAGGTAAAGAATTCTATTTCGCAACCACACATTTGGATCACAAGTACGAAGACGCAGCCCGTCTGCTTCAGATCAATGAAATTCTTTCTCATGTAGAGCAGCTGGACCTTCCAGTCATATTGGGTGGAGATCTGAATTCCAGACGAGGCTCTGCCACTATGGAAGCCTTCCAAAGATACTTCACCGTCAATTGCCTGAGTGATGGGGCCCCGTGGACAGTACCGGCGCCAAATCCAACTTATGCATGTGACTGGTTGATTTATGCGCCTAACAAGGCTTTTGTCGTAAAAGCATACAATGTCTGCTACTGGGCAGACAAAGAATCCGACCATTTTCCGGTAACAGCCACTTATGTAATCAGATAAGTAACCTTCAAAAAAAACTGACTCAAGTTTCGCACTTGCGAAACCTGAGTCAGTAATTATTTTCCGAATCTTTTGAGAATCGGGTCGTAAGCGTCGATTCTTCTGTCGCGGAAGAATGGCCATCCTCTACGGACGTATTCAGTGCGGTCCATGTCAATGTCGACTACTTTGTTCTCCTCGTGTTCAGTGTCGAACTGTGCAAGGATTTCTCCTTGTGCACCTACGGCGAAAGAATAGCCCCAGAAATCCAGACCGATGGTATTGCCTGACGGATCATCCTCGTGACCTACACGATTCACGGTAATCACCGGAAGTCCGTTTGCTACTGCATGTCCGCGCTGAACAAGCTGCCAAGCCTGACGCTGCATTTCCTGTTCCTCTTTGCAGTCTGTGCCCACGCCACCGATTGCGGTAGGATATATAAGAAGGTCTGCGCCATTCAAGGCCATAAGACGGGCTGCTTCAGGGTACCACTGATCCCAGCAGACGAGAACGCCGAGATTTCCTACTGACGTGTGAACTGGAACAAATCCCAAATCACCCGGTGTGAAATAGAATTTCTCATAGAAACAAGGGTCATCAGGAATGTGCATCTTACGATACTTTCCTGCTATAGTGCCATCCTTTTCCATCACCACCGCGGTATTGTGATAAATACCCGGAGCACGACGCTCGAACAATGAAAGCACCAGCACGATTCCCAGTTCCTTGGCGAGAGCCCCGAACTTCTCCGTAGATGGTCCAGGTATCGGCTCAGCAAGGTCGCACAATGCTGCCTCTTCAGTCTGACAGAAATAAACGCTATTATGAAGTTCCTGAAGCACAACCAGTTGCGCACCTTTGGCCGCACAGTCACGGATATTCGCTTCCAGCTTCGCAATATTGGCAGCAATGTCTTTTCCGCATGACTGCTGCACCATTCCCACTTTAAGAATTCTAGACATATTTATATTTATTGTTTTTCATTCAACCATCCTTCCGGGAACTGCATCGTCACACAATGAAGTCCGCCGTGACCGGAAAGCAGCGCCCTGCAGTCAATCATCTTCACTTCCCTGTCCGGAAACACGTCCTGCAGCCTCTTCCTCACCACCTCATCTTTATCCGAACCGGAACCAGGCACGAGCACAGCACCATTGATAATCAGGAAATTGGCATAAGAACCAGGCAATCTGTAGTCATCCAGATACAATGCATCCGGCAGTGGCAGCGGAACCAATTTATACGGCTCGCCATCCAAAGTCCTCAACGTCTTCAACTGTTCTTCCATCGCATGCAGTTCCGCGTAATTCTCATCCGCCTCATCCTCGCATTGAGTATAAGCTATCGTATCAGGCGAACAGAAACGCGCCAATATATCCACGTGACTGTCAGTATCATCGCCCGCGATTCCGCCATGTTCCAGCCAAATCACCCGTTTCAGCCCGAACGCCTGCTTGAGTTCCCCCTCAATCTCCTCCTGCTCAAGATACTCGTTCCGGTTCAATGAACACAGGCACTCCCTCGTAGTCATCAATGTCCCATTTCCGTCAGTATCAATGCTGCCGCCTTCCAGAACGAAAGGTCTCATATCCACACATGCGACATCAGAACTGAACACGCCGTCGAAAAAGATTGTCTTGGTAATCTGATTGTCCATATCGGAGGCGAACTTCAATCCCCAGCCGTTGAACACGAAATCATAGAGATACTTCTCGCCACTGTCACCATGAACCGCGATTCCGCCGTGGTCACGCGCCCAAGTATCATTGACAGGACATTCGCAGAAATGTATCTTGTCAATGTCAATCGACAATCCCTGTGCATCAGCCGCTTCCGCAAGGCGTTTCTTGGCCCCTTCCACAGATGCCGCAACTATCATAAGCTGCTCATGCTCCATGACAGCCGCAGCAATTCTCGCATAACATTCCTGAACCTTGTCCAGTTCATACCAAGGAGTAGTCTCATCCGGCCAAGTCAGCTGGACACCACTCTGTTTTTCCCATTCTGCAGGTAGTCTCATAATCTATAATTCCAAAACATACAAAATTACTCAAATCGCAGCACAAAAAAAACTGTCCACAGCACGAAATGGCGCTGCGGACAGTTTCATCATATAAGTACTATGTTGGTATATTCCTTATTCGATAGTAACTACTCTGTTAAGAACTGCTGAACCGAACCTGTTGTTGGTCGCGCCTTCGGCTTTTACGATGAGATGCTCCTCAGCGATGCCATATTTCTCTACGAGAAGATTCTTCACATTGTTTACACGCTGCTCGGAAAGATACTGGTTGCGCGCTGCGGTACCTGTACCCTTGTCGGCAGAACCTGTAAGAACGAATACCTTGTCAGGAGCCTGCTCAAGAATATTCTTCACATAGAAATCAAGATGAGCCTCTTCACGCTCTGAAAGCTTGGTGCTGCCAATCTCATAATAGAGAGTTGCAGGAGAAACGAGGTCACCGGCCTTGGAAACTGTAACGGTATCAGGTTTGGCATTCTTGAGTTCCTCAATCTGAGCCTTAAGATCTTTATTCTCCTTTTCAAGAGCATTGACCTTATCCTGGAGATTATTGTACTGAGCCTCAGTGAAAGGAACAGGAACGATTGCAGGAACAACAGAGCTATGACGCTTGAAACCAGTCTTGCCCAGGTTTACAGTAAGACCGAAGGTAGCTGACGGAAGAACGCCAATACGTTTGTCAGGCCTAGGAGCAATACCGGCAAAATCAGCCTTGGTAGTCAATGCGGAAAGGTCAAGATAAAGACCAACCCTGTTTCCAAGACGGAAATTGTTCAACATACCTATACCGGCACCGAACTCATTGTTGTTCTTGGCAGCATTCATATACACAAATGTAGGATATACGCTGATATTCCAAGTCCTGGTTTCCTTGTAACCGCTGAAAAGGTTTGAAAGATTCCAGAGCAGGTCCACGTGAGCGCTGTTATAGGTAAACTTCTCATCTGCAATCGTATATCCATCCTTTGCAGAAGCACCGTCCTTGAGGCCTTTCCAGCCCATTCTGACACCGACTGTAGGAGTAATCCATTTACCTACAAATGCATCTACGGCTACGCCTGCCTTTGGAGATGCACCATTGCCAAGCCAAGAATTCACACCGGCACCGGCACCGATGAACCAATTGTCCCCAAACTTATTTGTCTCGTAAGCACCGCGGACAACTTTTCCATTCTCATCACGGTTACCGTTCTCCTGAGCATTAGCAGCTGGAGAAACTACCAGTACACCAGCCATCACGGCGAGCGCACTCATGACAATCTTAAAAACTTTCATTTCTCTACTTGTTTAATACATAATCGTTTAGCCCAATTTTTTCCCGCCAGGATACCCTGAAACAGCGAATAATCGGCCAAATTTATATCAAAATATTTTTTCTGCAAATATTTTTTATCTCTTTTTCGACAATTCCTGACGAATGTCCGACATTTTTTTATCTGTCAGAGGATAGCCGAGCATTATCGCTATACCGGCTGCCGAACCGATAGCAGGAATCCAGCTGATCAACGCCTTGATGGTGGCAAGGGCTTCCGGAGTCTGCACCGCGCCTTTGGCATTGTCATAACCGAACGCCATCAGCACCCACAAAACGATGGCACTTCCGAACGCCGCACCGAATTTCTGAGCCATGGATGAGGATGAGAAAATCAGTCCGGTCGAAGCTCTGCCGTTTTTAAGTTCCGAATAATCAGCCACATCCGCGAACATTGACCACAGAAGAGGAGAATTGATTCCTATCGCGACACAAATCAATATCTGTGAAACCAGCAACGCCCACATACCTGCCGGAGTTTCAGGAAGGAAAGCGACAATGATGCTGAGAATGGTAACGGCGACCAGCACAAGCAGGAAGGTAGCCTTCTTGCCAATCTTCTCAGAAACAGGCACCGTGACCACCACACCGACCAACTGCGAGATTTCGCCCACAGTCAGGAACAATGCCAATGTGAATATGGCATTGGTACCTAGCACGTCAGCGAAATAATATGCGGCAGCACCACTTCTCACGCAGTTGAACAGAAGAATTGCAATTCCTCCGCCAAGCAACATCCACCATGGCCCGTTGGCAACAAGCGCTTTAAGATCCTCAGCCACAGAAGTTTTGGCAGTCTCATTGGAATTCTCCTTAACAGGCTCCTTGGCCATTTCAGCCTCGGTGACACGTTCTCTGGTCATCACGAATGAAAGAATGAACAGCACTGCGCAAACGATACCGATGACCGAAACCGCGATAGTCCAATCCGCCGGTGTGGAATCTGCCAATGTCCATTCCGCAGGAAGAGTTCCCACAATGGACTGACGAAGTTTGAGCAGCGGTTCGAAAGAGCCCATTGCAATGAAACTTCCGATGAATGCGAAGAACATTCTGAAAGACGAGAACACGGATTTTTCTCTGGAATCGTCTGTCATCACACCAAGCATCGCTCCATAAGGCACATTGATTGCCGTATAAACGGTCATCATGAGGATATATGTCACGTATGCATAAACATGTTTGAACGTGTAATTGTCTGTCTGGGGAGTGAAGAAAGCGAGGACGCCGGCAACTGCAAAAGGTATAGCAATCCACAGAAGATAAGGGCGATATTTACCCCATCTTGTATTGGTCCTGTCTGCGATGAGCCCCATAACAGGGTCAGAGACGGCATCATACAACTTGGTCACCAGCACCAGCGTACCGGCATGAGCAAGGCTCAGACCGAAAATATTGGAATAGAAAAAAGGCAGATAGTAAGAGAAAATCTTCCAGAACATGGACGAGGACATATCTCCGAATCCATAACCGATTTTCTCCGAAAGTCCGGCTTTAGCAATTACTGACATACTTTATCAATGTTTTTATTATTCTGACGTTTCATGTGTTATTAAAATCTCCTGGCCTACGCCCGGGAACAACATGCAAAGTTAACCACAGCTTTCCGCCAAAACAAATTCTATATTATTATTTTTCTATATACCTTTGCTTATTATGCAGTTCAAGATTTCATCAGAATACAAACCGTCCGGAGACCAGCCGGGTGCCATTGACGGCATCTGCTCATCCCTGCAGCAAGGCGCAGACGCAGTCACCCTGCTCGGTGTGACCGGTTCAGGAAAGACATTTACCATGGCGAACGTCATCGAACGTTTACAGCGCCCCGCCCTGATACTCAGCCACAACAAGACTCTTGCAGCCCAGCTTTACGGTGAATTCAAGTCATTTTTCCCGAACAATGCCGTGGAATACTATGTTTCCTACTATGATTACTACCAGCCGGAGGCGTATATCCCATCCACGGACACATACATTGAAAAGGACCTCAGCATCAACGAGCAGATTGACAAACTCAGGCTGAGTGCGGCGTCAGCGTTGATGTCAGGAAGGCGCGATGTAATCGTGGTTTCCAGCGTATCCTGCCTTTACGGTATCGGTAACCCGCAGGACTTTCACGAACAGACCGTAAAAGTCCATGTAGGACAGCAGATTAGCGAAACCAGACTACTATACCATCTCGTAGACGCATTGTTCAGCAGGACAGAAACCGATTTCAAGCGAGGCACTTTCAGGGTGCGCGGCGACACTGTGGATGTTTATCTGGGCGGTTCCGACGAGGCCGTGAGAATCGAGTTTTTCGGCGATGAAATCGATGCATTGTCCCTTATCGATCCTGTAACAGGAGCGACAATCGAGCAGTTGACGGAAGTACCGATCTATCCGGCAGGCAATTTCGTGACCACCAAAGAAAAATCCGTCAGGGCCGTGAGCATGATACAGGACGACCTGGTGAAACAGATGGAATATTTCGAGAGCATCGGCAAAGGGCTCGAAGCCAAAAGGCTGAAACAGAGGGTGGAATATGATCTGGAGATGATAAAGGAAATGGGATATTGTCCTGGAATAGAAAACTATTCCCGCTACCTCGACGGCAGAAAACCAGGACAGCGGCCATTCTGCCTAATCGATTATTTCCAGAACGACTTCATCACGTTCATAGATGAGAGCCACGTGACGATTCCGCAGATAAGGGCAATGTACGGAGGCGACCATTCCAGAAAGTCCGTGCTCATAGAATATGGATTCCGTCTCCCTGCGGCATCCGACAACCGGCCGCTTACATTC